>Ga0315281_10000283_pt1 | contig 69115 bp, 71 predicted proteins | sample YL17G07_0_MG_FD_204540 | JGI IMG/M metagenome (GOLD analysis project Ga0315281, IMG submission 204540) | Sediment microbial communities from Yellowstone Lake, YNP, Wyoming, USA - YL17G07_0 | ecosystem: Environmental > Aquatic > Freshwater > Lake > Sediment | place: USA: Wyoming | collected...
CCCGTGCCTCTTCCCAGCCTACGGTTTCATTGTGGTTGAGCTCGGGGAAGACTTCCCATTTTGCAGGATTTTTGCTGTTCTCGTTAAACTGGGTTTTCAGGCGTTGCGCCACAGCTCTGTAGAACCCGAAACCGTAAATTACTGGAACAGTTCCGCAGACGTTTGAGGCCAGTTTCTTGGAGATATTGTCCTCGACAGGTCTTTTCGGGGAGTTGCCATCACTAACCTGCTTCAGGATTTGAATTGTTTCGGCAGTTTCCCGCGCCACTTTCTCGGTGAGTCCGATCCGTTCCAGCATCACTGGCAAAGGCATGAACAGGTAAGGCAGAGTGGCGCGGGGAGCCATTCCTTGAGGAACGCTCAAGTGTGGGATGCTGAGCTTCTGCGCGAACTTTTGCAGGAGTCCGCCGGAGCTTATGCAGACAGTCATGCATTTCCTTTTGATTGCTTCGAGAAAGGCGCTTAGGGTTTCCTCGGTCTCTCCGGAATAGCTCACGACGAAGACCAGGGTTTCTTTGTTGGCGTATTCTGGAAGAGAGTAATCCCTACACACTTCGACAGGCACGTTGATTCGTTCCCGAGTCCAGTCCTTCAGGAGTTCACCGCCAATCGCCGACCCACCCATGCCAGACACGATTATCGCCTTTGGCAACGGGTAGTCCACTCGCACGGCTTTGGCCATTTCTACTGCCTTCTCATAGTGTAGGGGCGCGTTGGTGCAGAAAGAAAGCATGTCGCTCTTGTCCACGAGCCTCATTTTGACAACGTCGTTCAGCACAGTTTCCGGAGCCAAACACGGCACCCTCCTGTTTCCAATTGTCAAGAGGTATGGTGTTTTCTGCTTTTAAGCAGAAGGTCTATAACGCTGCTCGGGGCTATGTGGTTCAAGACAACGAAGGGTTGAGTGGTTCCGTTTGCGGCTGAGGAAGCTGTCCGTAGCAGTGCCTTCTTCCGTGGTATCGGACACGCCTCACCTGCGCGAGAAAACGTACAAGGTGGGCTTGATCGGGAGGGCCGCCGCAGTCTTCTGCGTGGATGAGGTCATAATCTTCTCGGACGGTTCCAAGGCGGGCCGAAGATCGGATGCCGTGCTGATGGCGACGCTGCTTTCATACATGGAAACGCCTCAGTACCTTCGCAAGCATGTCTTCAAACTCAGACCTGAACTGAAATACGCTGGGATTCTTCCGCCGCTACGGACGGCCCATCATCCTCTCATGCGAAAAACGGAGGGCCTGAGAATCGGCGAATATCGCGAGGGCGTAACGCTGTCAGCGACGAGGGAGGGCACGACTGTGGACATAGGAGTGGAAGAGCCGGCAGTCATTCGAGATGCTTCGGCGCGTTTGGGCAAGCGAGTCACAGTGAAGATCACAGGTATAAGCAGACCCGTGGAGGTGCGGCTTGTGGACCGCGGCGATGTTCCCGGCTACTGGGGATACTGCGTCACCGACGAAAGCCGCTCTTTTGGCGGGTTGCTGAAGAACAGAAATTTCGACTTGACCGTGGCCACTTCACGTCAGGGTTCGCCGCTGGCAGATGTGCTTGAGAAGATGCGGGACAAATGGCGCGGGGCTGAGAAGGTTCTTGTGGCTTTTGGAGCGCCGACCCGAGGATTGAATGAGATTGCTGCTTCCGAGGGCCTTCGCCTGCGTGATGTTGTGGACTTCGTGGTCAACACGATTCCGGGGCAGGGGACCGAGACTGTCAGAACCGAGGAGGCTTTGTTTGCTTCGTTGGCCGTGCTGAACGTTGAACTGGGTCGCGCGGCGTGAGGTTCAAGACTCCGCAGAACAAGTGCCAGCACAGATAGGTGTGTCGATGATTCGTCTTCTGAAGGCGTAAAGAGATAAATCTCTGTTCTGCAATTCTGCATGTATGTATTTCGACATTGCCATGCCCTTGACGCTTTTCGGGGTCACGATGCTGTCTTTGTTTTTGAACGGCAAAGTCGAGGACAAACTACATTCCACCTTAGAGGAAAGGGAATTCGGCACCAAGGACGTGGTGCTGCTTGTCGGGATGATGGCAGTCATGATCTCGTTGATGGCTGTGGTTCGCCAACTGAGCCTGATCCTCACAGTCTTGTTCATGTTTGCGTACTCAATGATCCTTTTCATATTCACATACCTGTTTTCCAAGAACCACTGGTACGTGGCGGCTATCCCGCCGGCAGTTTTCGTCCTGCTCTACGTGTTTCTCAGGGAAACCGCGGCATGGACCTATGTTCTCAGCAACGTCTACGGCGTGATCTTCGCGGTACTTGTGACCCTCTACTTGTCAAGCCTGTTCACGTGGAAATCCACCGCCATTTTTGGAGGTTTGATAACGGTCTTGGACATGATTCTCGTGCTTGTGACCGGAACCATGATTCAAGCGGCAAACACTGCAAGAAGCCTGAGCCTTCCCATTCTGGTGACAGTGCCTCGCATTCCTTTGGTGATAACCGAAAACGGCCTGCAGCCAATCAGCCTCGGCTTGGGAGACTTCTTCTTCGCAGGGCTGCTGTCAATACAAACCTTCAAGAAGTACGGCAAGAAGACCGGAATTCTCTCAACGGCAGCCATGGCCGTGTCCTTCTTCATCTTCGAAGTCCTGATCCTCTACTTCAGGATAGAGTTTTTCCCCGGCACTCTAATGATAATATGCGGCTGGCTGCCCTTTGTGGTTCCAAAAGCTCTCAAAAAGCCGACACAGCCACAAGTCGCACCATAGAACCCGGCACGGTTCGCTATTAAGATCGGGAAGAATCTTCTTTGTGAACCCAGCCGAGACGTTTACGAAACGGGAGAAGAACGGCTTTCTCAGCCGAAAAGCGCGCCAAGTCCTTCCAGCGCTGCTTCTTCCTTTTGCTTCTCCTCTTCCTTCTTCTTCTTTTCGTCTTCCTTCGGCTTTACCTCTGCCGCCGGTGCGGCCGCTGCCTGCGTTGCCGCTGGAGCAGCCATCATAGTCGATGCCGACTTTATCGCCTCGTCAATCTTGACTTCGGCCAAAGACGCAATTAGAGCCTTGACACGCGCCGCGTCAGCGTTCACGCCTGCCGCCGTCAAGACCTGTGTAACGTTTGCTTCGTTGATCTCTTTTCCGGCTTTGTGAAGAAGCATTGCAGCGTAGATGTATTCCATACCCTTTCACCTCTCAAATCCACTATTTTAACTTTTTTCAGTTGCTGCAGTTCTTTCCTCTAACGTGGGGACCCTACTACTTAAAGCTAGCATCTCGTTGTGAGCCCTCCTAATCAGGTCCTCTATCGTCTCTTTCAACGGTATCGCGGCGTTGATCGAGAGCGCGTAGGCTTGCCGTTGTGCCACTTGGAGCAGGGCAACCACGTTCTCGTCCGTCGTGAAAGCAATGCTCAAGGACAGTGCGAAAGCCTCTGCGTAGGCGCCTGCGAGGTCCCGCTCAGTCTTGTCAATGTCCAGTTTCAGCTGTTCCCCGGTGATGACCATGCCGGCTTCAAAAACGTAGCTTACTGCAAGCCCGGCCTCAATAGGCTTTATTCCCATCTTCGACAGAACGCTTGCGAGTCTCTCGGCTATTGCCTCTCCCTTCTTTACAACCAGCGTGTCTTTGCTGACCCAGACGCTTCCGGACTCGATTCTCGTCGGCAGTCCGACAGCGTTCAGCTGGCTGATTATTGGGCCGGGAGCCTGACCCGTGTTTCCAGCGGGAACCACGACGTCGAATGCTGCGATGTCTCCGGACTTGGCTGTTGTCTTCACTTTTCCCCTTTCCAAAATCAGCGCCAGCTTGAACGGGTTCAGGTCAGTGAAAATGAACACGTTTGAGCCGGTCACGTGTTCCGCCAACTTCTCTAGACCCGGCTTTCCCTCGCAGCTTTCAATGGCTCTTCTCACCAGGGTATTCTTTATGACCCGCATCAGAGCCTTCTCTGACAGGTTCTTCTTGAACTCCTGCAGTTGGGCTGCCCTGACCTTCTGAAGGCTCGCTATGCCGATCACGTTGTACTTTTTTAGTAGTGTGCTGACTTCCTCGACTTCTCGCGTTTTTTCCGAGAGAACCTGCTGTGACGGCATCTGTCTTCCTTCTCCATCATGGCTTGACCTTAACGGGCGTTCCCATGGCTGTTTTTATGTAGGCAGCTTTGACGTTCTTCATTCCCTTTTTGAGTTTTCCCTCGACTGCTCTCAGGACTGCCTGCACGTTGTCTGTCAACTCTTCATCCTTCATGTTTTCCATTCCGACTCGGCTCTGCAGCATCGGCTGGTTCCGCAGCCTCAGAACCACGACGTTCCGATGTTTGTTTATTAGGCTTGCGATGTCCGCAGAAGGCGGGACTGGAATGGGCATTTTCCCTCTCGGACCAAGCACAGAACCAAGGGTCTTTCCTATCAGCGGCATCAACGGTGCCTCCGCAATAAAGAAGTCATAGCGGCTCGCGATCTTCCGCATTTCCTGCTTCTTGCCTGCGAGCCCCTCAAGCTCTGCCCTCTCGAGAACGTAGTCGGCGTTTGCCTTGCGTGCCTTTAACGCCAGTTCTCCTGAGGCTATGACGCATATTTTGTTCGCCTTCTCGGGCGCGTGTGGAAGCTCAACGATTTCCTGTATTTTCGCGTCGGGGGACTTCATGTCAATGTCCTGCAGCTTCAGAACAAGTTCCACTGACTGGTTAAAGTTCCTCTTCTTGGACTTTTCCTTTGCTTCTTTGACCGCAGTCAGTATCGTCTTCTGGTCTAAAGGCATTTTTTAGGCCTCGTGCCAATGAGGGAATAGGACGCGCTTATAAAAATATTCTCTTAGCCCTGATTCGTGCCGAGCATCTCGTCGTACTTGCCTTCGTCGATTTCCCGCTGCACTTCCCGGGGATCCTTGCCTTCCGCGGTCACTCCCATGCTCACGCAGACGCCAAGTATCTCTTTTGCCGCGCTCTTCAACGTCTTCGAAAGCAGCTCCTGACGTTTCATCCGCGCTATCCGCACAACTTGGTCAATTGAGAGATTGCCGACTTTTGCCGTGCTCGGCGTTCCCGATCCCTTCTCGATCTTCAACTCACTGACAATCAAGGCTGAAGCAGTGGGCGTTCCCACACTCACGTCGAACTCTTTAGTGTCAAGGTCAACGTTCACCTTCACGGGAACCTTCATCCCGGAGTAGTCCTTCGTGAGCTCGTTTATCTTGTTCACAATCGCCATCACGTTGACGCCCAACGGCCCGAGAGCCGGTCCCAACGGCGGGCCCGCGTTCGCTTGCCCTCCGCTGACGAGCAGTTCTACGATTTTCTTGTCTGCCATGTCACGTTTCACCTTCGCTTTCGTGTTTTGCTTTTTCTACCAGCTTGACGTAGTCCGAACTTACAGTTATTGGAAGCGTAAACGTTGCTTCCAGCAGCTCAAGCGTGACCTCGGACTTCGTTTTGTCTATTCTGGTTATTTTTGCCCGCATGCCTTTGAAAGGCCCACCTGTTACTTCCACAACGTCGCTCTCGTTCAACTCTTCGATGACTGGCTTCTTGACTATGTAGCGCTCAATCTCATCGAAACCTACGATGCCGGGAATCCTCGATCGCACGTGTTTTATGCCCGCAATTGCCTCTTCAACCATGTGGGGGCCTTCGGCCTCAACAAAGACATAGCCCCGCAATGTCTCGGGAACAAGAATGGCTTTTATCGGGATCTTGTTCATCTCGCTCTTTGCCGCAACAAGCTTGGCCACGTTTTTCTCTTGCCCCGTCGTCGTTTTCACGGCGAATATCTTCGTGGGATGCTGCTCCGGCTGCTCCATGAGTCTTCCTTCTAGGTTGCAGGCGTTCCCGGCTGCAGATAGGCTGAAACCAGCTTTATGGCGAAGCCTACGAGCCCGACTGCGGAGATTCCGAGAAAGCATATTCTGATCGACAGCCAAAGCTCATTTCGCCCTGGTTTGATGGCGAGCTTCAGTGTTCTTGCGCATTGAGATAGGAATTCTCTTAAGCCCATGGGCCTTCGTACTCTCAACTTGCCAATTTGATATAAAGGTTACTGTGGCCTCTCATAGATAAACCCACGCGTTCCAGCCGACTCTTCCCTTCTCAAAGCCAATACGGCGGCTGTTTCTGTGAGTCATCTGCGACGCTAGATTCTCTCAGCTTCGATACGGATGTTCTCGATAAGTCCAAGAACCTTTGGCTTGTCCTCTCCTTTGATCCCCTTCCAGTCCAGAACTGCCGCCTCGACCTTCTCCAACGTCCGCTTGACGCACTGCTCAAGAACCAGTGAATCAACGTTTGACACTGCGTATTTGGGTATGATGTGTCCAAAAGCCATGTCGCCTTCCAGCGCAGCCTTGGTGAACTTGCTGTTGTAGTGCGGTCCGCCGATCCCTAAGACGGCTCTGACAGAGGGCTTCCTGAAACCTGAGAGGGCTTCCAATGCCGCATGAGCAACGACTTCTGCCGCTCTCGTGTCTTTCCATTGTTTCGGCGAACTGCCCAGCTCGGCAAACATTGTGGGGACGTTTAAGCATGGCCCGTGGTGCGTCCCTTCGTAGCAGACTTCGTAGTCAAGCTGCATCTCGTTCTTCCACTTGGTCATCGTCCGCAAGGCTTCTCGCATGGCGTTTGCAGGAGAAACTGAAACCGTCCGCGGCAAGCCTCCAAGCTTTGCCTCGCCGATATTCCCGGGGGCATGAACCGAAAGAGTCGGGGTGCCGCTGAGGCTGCTGTGTCTGGACGTGAACACTACGAGTTCCGCGTTGGGAAACGAGTCAGCTATGTTCTGAGCGTACACTGCCTCTTCTTCAAGAGTGACGAGTCTGACATTCTCGTTTGCCAACTCAATTTCGTATGCCGTGTTTCCCTGAAACCTGTCGCTGGTTGCTCTATTTGTGGTGGTAGCGAGAATCTGCTCTTTGATGTTCAAGCTCGCCGCGTCTTTGTTTGAGGCAACCAGCAGAATCATCGCCCAACACTTCCTGATTCATGAAACGTTATGGAGAGAAAAACGTTTCCATAAAGCTTATAATAGTTAAAGTCGGTTCAAGCCTAAGAACTGCATGGACGGTGGAAAAAATGCATCTCATCAATTTCAAGGAACTGTCCGGCAAGGAACTTGCAAACATCATTGACAAGGGCATCGAAGTCAAGCACAACCCTGAGAAATGGAGGAAATCGCTGGACATGAAGTCGGTTGCCCTGATTTTTCAGAAAACTTCCACCAGAACACGCGTCTCCTTCGAAGTGGCAATGACGCAACTCGGAGGGCACGGCTTATACATTGACTGGAGAACCACCAACTTCATGCTTGCCGACGTCGGCGACGAGACCAAGTACCTGTGTCGAAACGTTGACGGCATAATGGCGAGACTCTTGAGGAACACTGACCTGCGGACGATGGCGAAGTCTTCCCGTGTGCCAGTCATCAACGGGTGCGACGACATGTACCACCCCACTCAAGCCATTGCTGACCTGATAACCGTAAAAGAGAAGAAGGGAAAACTTGAGGGGGCGAAGCTCGTCTACGTAGGGGTCCACAACAATGTCTGCAACTCCCTCATAGAAGCATGCACAAAGACCGGAGTCAAGATTACCACCGTGACGCCGATAGTGAACGAGGCGTCGAAAGACACTGAACTTCTCGAGGCAGCCAAAAAAACCGGACTGCACGAATCCACTTTGGACGTCAGAACAGCCGTCAAAGACGCGGACTTCGTCTACACGGACGCTTGGATTGACATGGAATTCTTCACCGACCCCAAGTTCGCCGCTGAAAAGGAAAAGCGTCTAAATATCATGATGCCCTACCAGATCAACAAGGAGCTTCTGAAAGACACGAGCGCCTACGTCATGCATGACATGCCGATCCACCGCGGATATGAGATAACGGCTGAAGCAATCGAAAGTCCGAGGTCAATCATCTACGAGCAGGGCGAGAACCGGCTGTACTCGGCCAAGGCGATACTCCTGAAGCTGCTGGCGAATCAGTAGCACTATTCAATGATTCGCTTGAAGCTCACCGACGCGATGGCAAACATGACCGCGTCAAAAATCGCTATTGCAACCAAGTCAAGCCAGAGGTTCGACAGGTCTCCGGTGATCATCAGGCTTCTCACTGCGTCGACAACATAGCTCATGGGGTTCACTGACGAAAAGGCCTGCAGGGCAGGCGGCATCATTCCAACCGGGTACAAGGCGTTGCTGGCAAAGAACAGAGGCATGATGATGGCTTGGCCTATTCCCATGAATCTTTCTCTGGTCTTCATAAACGAAGCCACGATTATCGAGATTGCGGCGAATCCTCCTGACGCGAAGAAGATTACCAGCAACGCAAGCCCGAAGTATGCTGGGTTCGGGATGAACGTGACCCCGATGATCAGCGCGGCTGGCACGACGATCAGTGCTTGAAAGATTGCTCTCGTGCCGGAAGCCATGGAACGGCCAATCACGGTTGCGTATCTCGAGGCAGGCGTGACCAGTAGTTTCTTGAGGATGCCTGACTCCCGCTCCCAAACCATCATCAGACCGTAGAATATGGAGACGAAAGTCGTTGACTGAACTAGGACGCCCGGCGTGATGAAGTCGGTGTACGGCACGCCGCCAGTGGAGATCCCTCTTATGGAGCTCATCACTGGGCCGAATATGGCGATCCACAATATGGGCTGGACTGCCCTGAAGTAAAGCTCTGTTCTGTCGTGTCTGAGGCGTCTCAGTTCTAGCTCAATCATGACAAACATGTTTCTAAGGAATCTTTCCATAAACTAGCCCCTCCGAATCATCTCCCTGACTCGCGCAACGTCGCCGATTCTTCCACTCACTTCGAGCCTGGTGCCAACGTACTTCAAGAAAACGTCATCAAGTGTCGGTTTCGTTATTGAAATCTTGCGCACCGCCACTTTTTTGCCTCTCAAGAGCTCCATGACGTGGGGAAGTGCCGTCTCGGCGTCGTTGACAAGGACGTTGAGTTCCGAGTTGCTGACAATGACGTCTTTGGCTCCGGCCGTTTGCCGTATCTGCTGGAGAACTTGGTCGTCTGGAACGCCGTTTTGAAGGCTGAACAGCAGGACTTCTCCTCCCACGGACCGTTTCAGTTCCTCAGGCGAGCCGGCTGTGACTATTTTTCCATTGTTGATTATGGCAATTTCGTCAGAGTAGAGGTCCGCCTCGTCCATGTAGTGCGTCGTGAAAAAAATGGTGACGCCGTGTTCCTTCTTGAAGAAACCGAGCTTTTCCCATACGATCTTTCTGGCAGATGGGTCAAGACCGATGGTTGGCTCATCCAAGAACATTATTTTTGGCTTGATTAGCATGGCGCATGCAACCTCCAGCCGTCGCACCATTCCGCCTGAGTACGTGTTGACAAGGTTGTGTGCTACGCTGTTCAATCCCATGTCTTCTAACACTTCATTGATGGCCTTCTTTCTTTCCTCTGCTGGCAATCCAAAGATTTTGGCGTAGATGAGGAGGTTCTCGTAGCCGCTCACGTCAGTCCAGACACTCATTTCCTGTGGCACGTAGCTTATGAGTCTCCTCACTTTGTCACCTTCATGACTGACGTCCAGCCCGAACACGCGTGCCGCGCCGGCAGTAGGCTGTAGCTGTGTCGTGAGGATTCTGATGAGCGTGGTCTTGCCGGCCCCGTTCGGACCTAGGAGAGCGAAGACCCTGCCTGCTTCAACTTTCAGGTTGACGCCGTCCAAGGCGCGTGTTCTGCCCTTATACATCTTCACCAGATCGTGGACATCAACTGCAGTCCCGCTCGAAGCCATCTTCTCTTCTTCCGTCTTTTTGTTTGGGATGACTGCAGCCATATAAATGTGCGTTCGAAAAACCTGTTTTTCGGGTCGGCTACTTCAAAATCATCTGCACAAATCTCTCAGGCTTGAACTCCTCAAGATCATCATATTTCTGCCCAGTGCCAATGAACAAGATGGGCTTGTGTGTCACGTAAGTCACGCTTAGGGCCGATCCGCCTTTCACGTCCGCGTCAACCTTTGTGAGCACTGTGGCATCTATTCCAACGTGCTTGTGGAATTCCTCCGCCTGCATTACTGCGTCATTTCCGATAAGAGAATCCACAGTCAGCACTGTGAGATCTGGTTTGACGACTCGTTTGATTTTTGCAAGCTCGTTCATGAGGTTCCGGTTGGTCTGCATTCTGCCCGCCGTGTCAATGAGGACGACGTTTATGCCGTGAGCCTTGGCGTGTCCTATCGTGTCGTATGCAACCGCCGCGGGGTCTGCCCCGTAGTTGTGCTTGATCATCTTTATGCCGACTCTTCTCGCGTGCTCCTCCAACTGCTCAATTGAGCCGGCGCGGTAGGTGTCGCTGCAGGCCAGGACCACCGAGTATCCTTTGTCATTGAGGAAGTGGGCAATCTTGGCGATCGTGGTGGTTTTTCCTGTGCCGTTTATTCCCACGAACACTATAACGAATGGTTCACTCTTTCTCCGCTTTTCTTCCGCAGCTTTCAGAAAATCGATCTTGCCGTTTGTCTGCATTGTTTCAAGGAGCACTTCGCGCAGATTGTTCTCCACAATCTTCTTGCGGTCTTCGAGGCGTTTCACCTGCACTCCGCTCAGCCGCTTCTCCAGCTCATCGCATATGCGTTCGGCCACGGGGAACGCCACGTCGTTCTCCATGAGGTTCAGTTTGAACTCCGCGAGAACCGGATGCAGGTTTTCAGGTTTGAGCTCGGTCGTTGTGACTTTGTTTACGAGTCCCTTCAGTCCCGACTTCAGTTTCTCGAACATTTTACGGAATTTTCCCTTCTCTCAGCGTCGCGACGAGCGCCTCAATTTTCCCTCTGTCATCAGCGATCTTTTGTGCGACTTGCGAGTACTGCTGCTGGAGTGCCACCCTCGTCTTTTCCAGGCTTTCCAGACGGCTTTTTATGATTTCGCCTGCTTCCTGCCGCGTCTTCTCAACTGAGACGCCTCCGCCCATTCCCACTATGATCTTGTCCGAGCTGTCAAGTTTCGCTTTGATGTAAGAAGATGCGCCTATGGGAACAAGAAGTTCAGCGTCTTCCTTTTCCTTCCCCATGCTCTCAAGAGTCATGCTTGCGTATGCCAGGTCTGTCGTCACAGCGTTAATCATGTTCAATCTGGACTCGATGGCTGCTTCCGTCTGCTCCAGATATCGCAGTTCATACGTGAGTCTCCTAAACTCCTCCTCGCCTTTACTCGCCAACTTCTTCTTCTCCGGTAACAAGCTTTTTCAGCAGAGGGTTTTCAATGTTCTCTGGCGCGACTTCCTCGACGCCAGTTATCGTTATGTGGAATCGTTTCACACGGTGTTTGCTGCCCAATTCGGCGTAGATCTTCTCGACGGCATGCTCAGGTTTGGCCGCGACTATCTCCTTGCTGAAGGAGGTTTTCAGATTCGGCTTCCGCACTTCACCTGTCACTCTGAAGACTTTCAATGCTTTCATCCTCTTTTACAACATCCAAGGCGCTCCCAATTATAAATATCTCGGGTCCAGTTGTCAACAAGCCTGCGATCGCCGCGTGTCTGTTGGCTATGAGGCCCGTGCCCACGTAGGGGATTCCGCAGTTGATTGTTCCAATGTCAACGGGAACCTTCAGGCATTCTTCGATCAGCTTTCGCTCCGAGTCTTTGAGCAACGGGTGCGCGAGGACTCCTTTGTTGGTGGCTACTGCCAGCGACCCAACATATGGGAGCCCGGCGACTTCGCCCTGCACAGTCTCCACGCATAACGTGTCAGAGATGTTCCGTATCTCATTTTCTTTGAGGCGCGGGTCTACGATTGCGCCGTGGTCGTTTGCCAAGACTAGGTTTCCGTAGGCAGTCTTTCTGGTCTCCATGATCGTGATGTTTCCGTCAAAACAAGATCTTATCGTTTCAAGCTCTTGTTCTCTCACGAAGCTTGGGAGTAGCATGCCGTTGGAGTTTGCGCATGAGAGTGCCCCGACAAGAATTGATCCTCCCACGCAGGTGTGGATTAGCTTCACTCTTAGCCATTCGCTGAGTCGCTCGGCTTTCTTCAGTGGAACAGCCTTGGGGAGTATCAGAATCCGGTCTGAAACAAGGGAGTAGACGCCGATGCTCGCGCTGCCAACGATGCTTGACAGGTAAATGGCCAAGGACTAATCTCCTTCAGCCAAGTAGACCGTGACATTTCCGTCTTCGTCCTTTTCAGCCTTGACCCTTATCTTCCGGGGGGGCTTCTCTATTCCCCTTTCCCAAATCTTCTCGTTTACCTCGTTGCTTATGACGAGTCTTCCGATTGTTTCTTCTTCCTCTGGCGATTCTTCTTCACGGCGGGATTCTAGCTTCATGTGTTTCGTGATGAATCCTTCAAGAATGTGCATTGCCCTCGGCGCCCTTTTGCGGGGTGGCTGGATCAGCGCTCTGCCGAGAGGAACCGTGTAGATTCTCTCCTCCACGATTTCCTTCTCTTCTTTCTTTTCTTTCCGTGCTGCAGGCTTGGCTTTCTTTTTCTCCTCAGCTGGAACCTCTTTTTGTTCACCTTCTTCCAGACTGGCTTCCTTGGTCTCCTCTGCAGCTTCGGTGGTCTCCGGCGTTTCCTCGGCGACTGGTGTCTCGTTTTGCGGCGTGAGTTCTTCCGGTCCTTCGTCGGTCTTTTCTTCTTTCTTGTCTTCTTCCTGCATCAACCGGTCCACTCTCAAGCCCTTATCTTTCTGGTGCGCCATTGTCTCCTCTTCGGATGTGACCTGAACTTTCCTGCGGTCTTGGCGATGACCCAGGTTGGAACTGCCTTCTTTTCTTTTCCTGCCTTTGCCAGTCTCCGCTTCTTCGCCGTCGGCTTGTTTCGGGTCATGTCACTTCCTCACTATCTTCGTCTCGCGTCTGCGGGATTGAAGTTGGACTAGGATCTGTCTCAGCTGCCCATCGGTCAGCGGCACAGAGATCTTGCCTAGCTGAGCGAGCTGGATAAGCTGCAGTTCCAGCTGCTCGGTAAAGTCCGGCCTGACTATTTTCAGGTTCGTCAGCCTCTGTCTGGCCTCCGGCGTCAAGATGTTTCTGAGGAGAGACTGCTTCTGCAGTTCCCTCTGCTCCGTGGCCTGCTCGTTCCTCTGCTCGTCCGCCATCTGCCTCTGGAAAGCCGAAAGCTTCTTCCTCCGAATCTCTTCCAGCTCATCCTCCGACACTTCAGTCACCTTTTGCGTACTTCGCCAGCTCGGGCATCTCCTTGGCAGATTCTCTGCCGATTTCCTCAGCGAGTTCCTGCAAAAGTTTTCTGCCTTGAGGCGTGACCTTTCTTCCGCGCGTTTTCAGGGTGTCGACGTATCCGGCTGCTTGCAGCTGCTGCAGTGCCTTTCTTATGATTGCACCACTTGCTTTTCTGGCGTGCTCGGGCTTTACGCTGAAGCCCTTGTTTCCTCCATAATCGGCCCTCAGTTTCTCGATTCCCATTGGGCCGTGAACGTATATTTTGCGCAGCACGGAAGCACAGCGAACGTACCACCAGTCTGGTCTCTGCGGCTGCTTTTCGACGTGTGTGCCTGTCTTGGCGAAGGCGGCCCACGCTGGCGGTGTCACTGCGTCCACGTTTTCCTTCAGGTAGGTCGCTAGTTTCTCTATGAGCTTCGGCGCTGGAACATCGTGCGGAGTCAAGATTCTTTGTCCTCTTGAAGTTTCAACCAGTAAAATCATGAAGCCTCATATAAAGGCTTTCACTTCTTGCTTCGCTTGTAAAGCATGAACGTGTGCCCTCTCACTTCCACCAGCGTTGACTCGGTGCGAGCGGCCGTTTCGGAGGCTACCTGCTTTGTTTGGTCGCTTGTGAGGACGTTTTTGAGGATTTTGACCTTGACCATCTTGTTTTTTTCCAGCTGCTTCGAGATTTCTCCCAGTAGGTTCTCTGATGCTCCGCCTTTGCCTATCCAGACTGTGGGGCTTTCGTCGGTCAGTCGTCGTTTCACGTAGCGTTTCTTTCCGGGGGTGATCTGGCTCATGCTGCTTTTCTCTCCTTGCGTTTTGTCAGCGGTATGCGCATCTGTCGATTGCAGTTCAGGCACGTGATGACCACGTGCGGCTCTCTCTGCGTTTTTGTGCGTACTCGACAGTTCACGCCGGGCAAGATAAAGCTTTTACAGTGTCTGCACACTTGGTGCCTATATTCTTTCGGTAGGCGGACTCTGGCGGCCATTGCGATCCTTCTTGCGATGTTAACGTAGCGCTGCGCCAGTCCGGGGTCTTGGCGCGCTACGGCGGTGGCCAGCTTGAAGAGTGTGTGAACTCGACGCGTTGCAATGCGTTTTGTTTCGGGATCCATCTCTGCATTACACTGAGTTTAGAGAACTGCTTCGTCAGCATGTAAACCTTTTCTCAGCCCATCGCCCGCAGCGCAGATACCGAGGAACGATGTCTCGCAGAAAGAAATCAAGTACGGAGGTTAAGTTCACACTCGTGTTTAGAAGTTTCACTGCAATGTAATACGATCTTACCTATCCGGCAGACTGTTCCTCATGAGGAAAAGCGGATGTCCATCAATCAAGATCAAACGTTCTGTTGCTGTATGTTGGCAAAAGCCGCCGAACTAACACTCTTCGCTGGTCAAGTAGATTCTTGGTTCCCTGTCACTTAAGATGGTCAATGAAGACTCAAGCAAGGAAGATTTCGATGGTTCATACAAGTTTAGACGGTATAGGAGAAGAACTGACGTTTCGAATCTTGACATAGAGTCTGGGTTAGTGAGTTTGATCTGGTCTGACATAATGAAAATAGAAAAAGTCAAATTCTAACTAAACACTAATGCAATGATATGTTTCAAATACCATGGAAAATGTATTCTGAATCTGAGATTCTTGAAGTTCTAACAGCAATCTTCAGAGATAAAGGATACGAAGTTTATAATATTCATAAAACTGACCGACGCGGTGAACAAGGAGTTGATATTGAATGCACAAAGCCCGCAGAAAATGAAAAAGTGCTCTTGGCAGTCAAAAAGAAGCCCGAGAAGAGTGATATTGGTCAACTGGAAGACTTTGCAGAGAGAGCATCCGCATCGAGAATTTACGTTTACATTGAGGAGCCCTCCACAGCCTTCAAAAATGTCATGGAAAAACTGAAGAATCGCACGAGCTTTTGGAATGCTGAAACACTGACATATGAGTTGTTCCGTACCAACCTTAGCTTCTACTTATTCATGATTCTTGAGAACTCATTTGAGAAGCCTATCTATGAAATAATTCATTCCTTTTTTGACGTTTTCTTCAGGGTGGAAAAGAAAAGAGTTGAACGACCCTCGAAAGCAACTCCCAAAATGCTGAATTTACTATGGGCGGCTAAAGATAGGAGTTCAAGCCTCCACAAATCCCTAAGAACCCTTCAGCTACTTTTTGAAGAAATGAGTTTGCACGAAATTAGTGAAAAGACAGAAAAATCTATGACTATCGCTTTCCTAAAGAGCATAAAGAACCTCAAACACGAGAATCTAGAACAATTGCAATCGCTCTTTAGTGAATTTTTGGATAAGTACCCCGCCAATTTCGAACAGTTCTGTAAACAAACAAAAGGGCGTTCAAACTGGCGATGCTGGGCTTCGATCAAACCCCAGTTGTCTCCAGGCTTCATAACTGCAACTCTGGAAAGTTCTAGAGAATTGACTCAAGAAGAAATGAAAGAGCTTATAGACAAGCATGATGCTCTTGATTTGAAGCCTCCATCACTGAATGAAACATTCAGTGACATAGTCAGAATCCTTGCGAACGAAGTCAGCATGTTTGAAGACACTGTTGACGACTTGTTTAGTATCGGCTTATATGGAAGGTGGAACGATATGCGCGAAGAGTTTGCTCGCATCTCGAACAAACGTACAAAAGAATTGAGAAATGGCATAAAGATGGAACTCATCGCTATCAAAGAGGAGATTGAACAGAGTTTGAAAAACGGACTTTTCAAGAACGGTGTTTTTCCGCATGAAGTATTTGCCAATTATGTGGGAGAACTTAAACAGCATTTCAGTTTGGACGATTTCTTGTTACTCCAAAAGACCTATTCGAAAATTGTGGCTCTGAGAAATCAAGGCGATTCAGCTGGCGTGAATAGACGAAGGTATGAAGAAGCAAAAACCTTCGTCAACAAAGCTATAAAAATGTTTGATAAAAAGGATCCGTTCGCTGTCATTGCATGTGATGAGGAATTATAGAAATCACAACTACTGTTGTGACTTTTCAACAGAGACAGCTAGAGTTGATCGAACAAGCGAAGCGTGGAAAATTCTCTCTCTTAGGAAGTAGTTCTAAAGAAGAGCCTAGTTCTGGGGGGTTCTTTCGACAGCTCCAGATGCTCAAACAATATCAAAAGTTGCCTGCAACCTGAACTCGATCCTCTGAGATTCTAAGCTCAAAAAGAGCGAAGCTAATGACTCGAATGTGGTGCGGGGGGTGGGATTTGGACCCACGTAGGCCTTCGCCAGAGGATCTTAAGTCCTCCCCCTTGTCCTAGTGCTTTCGCCTATTTAGACCTGGCTCGGGTACCCCCGCGCTGGACGTAGAAGTTGAGGTTGGCTTGCAGTTTAAGGTTTTTGCGGGTTGCGGATGCATTAAGTTAAAATCTGCATTTTGCGTTGCTATCTCTTCAAAGGGCGGGTAGCCTAGCTTTCTTCTCGAACATAATTTCAAGGAGTAGCATACTGGTCCTCTTTAGGTTGATGGAATACTGTTCCAAGATACGAAAAGACTATTCTAGACTTCTTGGTAAGCCAAACGTTACGGTTATAACGCCGGAAAATCTAAAGAAGCATTTTGGGCGGGTCTGTAGGGCGGGTAGGGAGAGTCAAGCTGATTCTCCACCGAAGCCTAGTACGGACAGGGCACCAGCCTCCTAAGTTGGTGGTCGTGGGTTCAAATCCCACCCCGCCCGTTTACAGTCAAACCAGAGAATCGAACGTACTAGAGTTCGACGTAGGAATGGTAGCGGGAACGTGACGATATGAGAAGCATCCTCGGAGTAGTAATCGGTGAAACAAGTTCGCCAGAAGAAGCGGAGAGACATGCAGAAATTATGAAGAACTGTCCTTACCTTGTCGCTTTGGGAACAACTTCAAACACAATCTGCTCTATTTTCATTGTTCCTGCAGAAAGGGAATGGTGGCTAAGATATCCTGAGACAAATCCAAAGGAAACAGGCTTAGAGAAAGCATCTGTCCATATTATCAAAAATGTTTCATATCCTGAGAGTTTGGCTCCTAGGTTATGCAAAAAGAAGACAGAAATTGCCCCCTGTGGAGCAAACTGCAAAATCTGCCCCTTGCGCGAACAATACAACTGCAATGGCTGTCCTTCCACGATTCACCATCAAGAAAAAACAAATGGCAAATGAGATTATAGAACCAGACAAGAAAAACAATGTCATGCAATGTTGAAGGGGTTCACAAGAGCCATATCTTCATTTAATCGTGGGCTCAAATCCCGCTCTGCCCGTTTGCGCTGAACCCCGGACGCTTAAGATCACCTTCTGGATGTCATTTGTGTTTTAGCTGTCCAGATCATAAGGTAGATGCGCTTTGCAGGATGCCTTGCCCAAAGAAAGGGAAGAAGGCCTGCTTAGGAGAATCCATACATTCCTATCCACCGCCAAATTCCTCTCAGACTTGTCCAAGTATACCGAAAGTAGAAAGGCATATGAAGAAATCGATTCATAATCTGGGTATGGACCTCACTGCCACCTCAGAACTCAATGAGGCGCGTTAAAATGCAGAAAGAACCTGTGGATTGTGAGTATCTTGCGGATGGTCGATTATGCAAAGCGATAATTGAACAGCCTGAAGGAAAGGATGTCAGAAAGAAATTTTGCAGGAACAGGCCGAAAGACTATTGCTGTTATTTATGTGTCGACCGTGAAAACTGTGAAATCAGTTGTTCTTTTCTTGATACGAGGCGAGAATCAACGAGTTTAGATAGTGGCATGTCTTTGAGAGTTGAACAGGAGATCAAGAAGTATGAGGAAGAAAAAGCCAAGTTGGCTGTCCTCTTTTCCAACAGTAAGATCGGAGAAAAATCGTATTCGGCAGCAACAAAGACTTTGGAGAGCAAAATAGAAGAATTGAAAAAAGCCAAGGGAAGCCAGTTCCTCAGGGGAAACTTACCAACATTGCATGAACTGGACGAGTTTGAGGAGGCAGCCAAACCAGCAACAGCACCTACTGCACTATGGTATCTGGTGCCGTTCTTCTTCGGAATCATTGGTGGAATCATAGCATACATAGGTACGAAGGATGAGGACAAGGGAATGGCAGACAGCTTGCTTCTCTTTGGGATAATCTGGACCATCATATTGGTAGTGGCTTACTTCGCTATACTGTCATCGGTTCTCTCACGTTTTTAGCACTCGCTCCGATCCTTACCCTATTTCTCGCGTATTCCTTTAGGAATTATTGTTTTCCAGAAGTCAAAAAGCTATCAAGAGGTGAAATCGCAAACAAAAGAAAGGAAATGCGGGAGATTTCGCCACTGAAAGCGGAGTGCAAATCCCACCCCGGCCGCTACGATGTGAATTCGATTTATTCTGGCAAGACATGGTGTAGATTGACCGTATGAGTGAATGGACAAGAACTAGGGTATGCCCTAGCAACAGTCAGGTTCATTTTGATTGTTATCAATGCAACTGATTAAGGAGATATGGCCTCTGGCGTGCATGTGCTTGGGAAGTCGTTATCCTATGCTTTCCATAATGGCGAACTGGTTGCCTTCTGGATCAACGGCCAAAGCCCACCAGCATATTCCCGGAACTTGGGCCTTGGGAACGACGATCTTTCCGCCCAAAGCTTCTATTCTCTTGGAGTACTCATCCACGGATTCGACCAAGATGTAATTGACTGGCCTGTGTTGCGGATTCTGTCTTTTCATCATTCCTCCGTTGACCCCCGGTCGGACAGGTTCGCCCTTCTCGTTGACTGGAACCGTAGTGACGGTGTAATAGTCTGCTGGTCCCGACCATCGTTCAATTTTCCAACCAAACAGTTCAGCATAGAATCTCCTGAGCCTCTCCACGTCATCCGCGGGAATCTCGAAATGCACAATCGTATGATCCACCAATCTCAAAAACCCCAACCAGTATTTTGATCAGGCAGTTTATAATTCTTCGGATCGGACGCACGAGATCCACGGAAAAAGTGCAAAAGACGTTCAAGATTGAGCAGTATCGTTATCTGCGCACGCATGAGTCTGAGGCCAAACGCTGCGGAAAAGCTGTGGCTGAAACGAAGTCCCCAAAGAGTCGTTTCTCAGAGCAGGTTGATACCACTGAAGGCTTCGAAAAGGAAGAGAACTCCGAACGCGACGAATATCGAAGATGCCCCGATTTTGATGTAACGTGCAGAAATGTATCGAGAAACGATTTTTCCGAAGACTGCACCGAGAGCCGTCAGCAAGATAAACGCAAGCATGACTCCCAGAAACACTTGGACGGGTGCGTCATATTCTGCGGACAAGGCAATGACTGCCAGCTGCGTTTTGTCGCCAAGCTCCATCAAGGCTATCAGGAAGAACGATGTTGTAACGGTTTTTGAGCGTTCCTTGATTTTGACCGTCACATCTTCTTTCGACAACATTGTGCAGATTCCGAAAATGAGGAATGAAACCCCGGCCGCCAAGCCAATCCAGAATGCTGGGATGAAGGGAGCGATTGCTCCGCCTATCAGGGCACTGATTCCGTCAACCACCGCAAACGCTAGAAGAGCACCAACAAAAACCGACCTCGGTCGATGTTTAGCACTCAGACTAACGACTGCAATCTGGGTCTTGTCGCCAAATTCGGCTAATGCGACAATAGCGAACGTTGTCAACAGAGGAAGCAAATCCAGTGCCATGTTTCTCCCATCAGCGTTACCGGAAGTAATGGCGGTATTGTCAAGTTGCCGGATATTTAAGCAAGATGGGTTTTTGGCCGGAAGACACTTCTACCACTTTCCCTTGAGCATTTCTGCTTCACTGGCTCTTGGGAAGAGAGGATCTTGTGCCCGATCGTGGTCAGATGGCAAAACTCGGGAAATTTGCTTATGAGATGGTGCTGGAATGTCACACTGGTGAGGCAGGGGTCAGCAGCGCTGGAAGTCTTGTTAGGAAAGTCTTAAAGCGTGTCGCCCTCATAGTAGATGGAGAGTCTGCTGTTATGGTCTACTGTACAAAATGTGGAACAAAAAACCCTGACGAAGCCGAAACATGTTCAAAGTGCGGAGCATCACTGTCCGCGGTAGGCGATCGCCAGTATTATAGGCGAATGGAAGGCGAATGCTTCGGAATTCCCGGGGGCGGCGCAATCGTGGGTGTGGCAATAGGCGGAATCGTAATACTGTGGGGCCTGATTGAGCTTCTGCGGCAGGCTGACGTCATTCCCGCAACTGTCCAAATCTGGCCGCTCGCCATAATAGTCCTCGGAGCACTCTTGATTGTAGGTGCCCTGTACAGGCTGCGTCGAAGACTGTAGAGGCCTTGTTCCGTCTGCTCTGCAGGGTTCAATGCAAACTCGGCAAATTCTCCAATGGTCCCACTGGGAAAGCTGAACCCTTGCAATAATACAAGCAACGATGACCATCATCAAGTAGACGTCGACAAGCAGGTTCTCTGTCAAGCTGTCGACTCCAACCAAAGTCAGGAAGCCGCCTACGACAAATAGGGCGTTCAGCAATAGCCTCTGATAGCCTTTCAGTCTGAACTCGATCAGACCAGCAGCCACCGCCAACTCTCCTGTCGCCATCATCGCAGGGCCATTCTGAGCCACGTTCACGCCGAGGAAAAAGTACGCTGCAGTTCCAGCCAAAGCAATCAAAGCCCCGACGGTCAGCCCAGAGCAAGAGGCGCACAGAATCCTGTTTCGCACGAATATCACGTGGGCAGAGAATTTGCCACAGTCCGCATGGTGTCCTTTCAAAGGCGCCTTTGTGCTGGCTGAGGAAGACACCCACTTCTTGTGGACTCCGTGATTGCCTATGGTGCCCAAACATTTTTCCGGTGCAGCGGCTGCGAATATTCCGAGTGTGCAGACTGCCGCAAACATTGATCCTATGAGCGGTTTTCGCCAGTCAACGTGTAGGTAGTCCGCCGGCGGGTTAAAGGCAAGCAGCAGCGTTGTCAGCATCCCGAACGTGCAGACGGCGATGGCGAATGCGAGAGACCGCTGAGAGAAAGGCTTGGGCATTCGCGGTCTTCCTATAGCAGCTTCAACTGCGCTATTATGCCCCTTCTTGCCATGTACAGGTAGATTCTTCTCTTCAACTCGTTGGATGACAGGAACCCTTTGAATCTTCGCCGCCACGAGCCGTAGAAGCTTCTGTAGCACTCATAGAGTTCCTCCTGCAACTCCTTCGTCGAAAGGGTTTCTGTCGGCATCGTCGCGTGAACCATGTCATAGTGAGACCAGTTGAAGTCTTCGATCCAGCCGTTGCGCTTTGCCTCCTCGTAGACCTGCGTTCCCGGGAAGGGAGTCAAGACAGCAAACAAGGCGAAGTCCGGATCCAGCTCGTCCGCAAAGGCGCGCAGACGTGCAATTGACTGTTGCGTGTCTCTTCTCTCCCCGATTATGAACATGGCATGCGCGAATATGCCGTTCTCTTTCAACAGCCTGACCGCCTTTTCTGCGTCTTGAGGCTTTATGCCCTTTCTGAAGCTTTCAAGCGTTGCGCATTCAGAGTTTTCCACGCCGAGGAGAACCCAGTTGAGCCCCGACTTTCGCAGCAAGGGCAATGCCTCCCTATTGGTGGTTATGTCGTCGCATCTCGACTGGATGAACCATGTCAGGTCCTCGGTGATTCCTCGGTTGATTAGCTCCTCGGCGAGGTCGCGGCCGCGGGAGCCTGCGCCGAAGTTGTCGTCGGTGAGCCAGATGAACCTGCTTCCAAAGTTCGTGTAGCAGTATTCGAACTCGTCGGCAATTCGCTTTGTCGATTTCATTCTCCATCTGCTCTGCCAATGACGCCACTGCGTGCAGAAAGTGCATTCGTACGGGCATCCGCGAGACCCTTCAACTAGCGCATAGCGGACGTCCCTGCCGGCCATCGCCGCAAAATGGTATTTGGACACGTTTTCCTTTACGAGGTGGTAGCCCGGGTACGGTAGCTGGTCGAGATCCTCAATCAACGGTCTCGGAGGATTGTGGACGACGTGTCCTTTGCGTCTGAATGATATTCCGCGGATCGACGGGAATGCTGATGCGCCTTTTTTGTTTGTGGCAAGTTCGGCGAGGGTTTCCTCTCCTTCGCCTCGCACTATGACGTCTATTTCAGGGTATGCTGTCAGGCTTTCCTCGGCTGTGGCTGTGAAGTGTTGTCCGCCGGCGACTGTCAGGATGTCCGGGTTCACCTTCTTGACGGTTTCGAGCGCTCTCACGACTGCGTAGGCGTTACAAGTAGCCAACGAGCTTGAAGCCACGATGTCTGGATTGGCAGATTCAACGTGTTTCTGGAGACCGTGCCAGTCCAACTGTTGCGCGTTGCAGTCAACGACCTCGATTTGGATGTCTCGGACATGCTTTTCGAGGAATGCTGCAAGCTGGATTATCCCGTACGGCGGGGGCAAGTACTCTCCCATGACGAACCAGACGTCTTTGGGTGGTTCGACGAAAAGGATTTTCATCTTTTGCCGTTCCTTTGTATAGTTGGCGTCCGCTGCTTAAAAGTGGCGTGCGCCAGACTGAGCGACGCCATCTTTGCATCTCGAGAGGAAAATTGAGGAGGATTGGAGACGCTCATGGCGTGAAGAGCTAGTTGTGCATCGTCGTCCCGCTTCGTCTGCGCATGGACCGGATGGTCATGGTTGCGTGCGTGAGTCTGTCATGACTTGGTCGGTGATTTGTTTGCGAGACAGCCGAGTTGCGCCGAAGAAAATCAAAAACACGTCTGAAACGACTATACAACCACCTCCCAGCTGAGACATCCTTACTCCTCTTTTCTATGCAAAACCAGAGTCGGACCAGCTCGGTTTCTCTTTTGTACATGTGAGGATAAGCATGAACTCATCGAAAAAGGAGATTTGCGGGAGCAAACCCTCGTAAGCGTTGATATACCATAGATAACGTGCACTAACAGCTTGATAAGGAATTGTCGAAAGCGTAAAACAGGAAAACACATAGATGCTATTCAATGCGTCTGTCTTTCGGAGATTAAGTTTGATATTTTCTTAGGTAATTCCTCTAAATCAGCTTCTTTCGACAATGAATGTTCCCAGATTCGCAAAACAAGCCAGCCATTTTCCCGAAGTTTCTTGGCGACGAGTGCATCTCTCTTCTTATTTCGTTCAATTTTCTGTTTCCAGTAGTTAACATTCGAATGAGGCATTCTGCAATGCTCTGGACATCCATGCCAAAAGCAACTGTCCAAGAAAAACGCAATTTTCGCTTCTCTATGCACCAAATCTGGTCTTCCATATACGTCTGAAGGATGCAAATCGAGACCTTTAATGCCTTTGGAAGACAATAGAGAATAAAATCCTCTCTCCAATTTGCTATCTTTGCCTTTGATGGAACGCATGATTCTTGACCGAGTTTCTTTATCAACTGAATCCAAAAAGTTTCGCCTGACTGACCAATTTCCATGTGCCAGTCAATTTTCCAGAGTCATAGTCTCTTTCCTTGAGGAATGAATCAATTTCTGTTACCATGGGAAATTCTCTTCTGAAGTCGGTTCTTAAATGCTTCAAAATGCTTTTTCCCATTGTTGACGAATACTTCTTAAGGCAAACCTCATACCAATTCTTCAAATCATTTAGGGTTACTATTCCTTGAATTCTACTCGCCCAACCTATCTGACCTAAAATCGAACGAATTGCGTCCTTTTCTGCGTCTATGCATACGATTATTATCCGTTCTGCCGCAATGGATTCTGCAATATCTTCAATCTCATCTTTTGTTAGACTTAGATGCTTAACCTGCACTATTGGACCAAAATTGGTCCACACATCTATGCCAGTATCGGCGGCATTAGTTACTCCTGCACGATACAGCATAGCTGGCATTGATAGCTTTGTTTCATTGGGTCTAATGCCTAACACCATGCGAATGAAATCCCTAAAATCTGAAAGTATTTCTGGACTGGGGTTTTCAATTTCCAGAGATACCGTAGCTCTAAGTTCTTCGACAATGGTTGTGAAAAGTGCATAAACAGAAATTTCATAAATCTTATCAATGCTTTTCTTCAGACCGTGTTCTTCCGTGAACCAATGAACCATTTCTTCCAAATCGAAACTTTTTGCGGTTGCTTTGCTCAGATATTCATCAATTTCGAGCAACAAGCCCCATCTTTGTGTGCAAAGATGATAAATGTAATTCTCAACTATTCCGTGGTTAGAAATGTTGATTTTATCTAATACTTCAAGAAATCGAGGTGGCATTGCATTTTTCTCAAAAAGATTATCTTGAAATTTCTGACTGGAAGTGCTAACGTTTCCAACCAATCTGAGAGAGACAACGTCTCTCCATTGCTTGCTTCTATTTCGATAGCTTTCTAAATCACTCACGTCAATATCTTTGAAAACTCTACTTCGAAAAAGTATTTCAGCAATTTGTATTGGTTTGTAAAGATGAACACGCCCTTTCAGGCAGATTTTGTCAAGTGCCAGTTTTGCCTCTGACATCAAGAGACCTCAAAAAGCTTCACTTGCTTCAATAAGGGCGTAATCTCTCCATTTTCCATACTCTGCAACATACTTTCAGCCACTTTTTGAATCATAGGAATAGGCACGCTATTTCCCATCAATTTTCGAAGTGCTGTGTAAGAACCTATTGGTTTAAATTCTTCTGGAAAACCCTGCAATCTAAACATCTCTCGGATAGTGAGTCGCCTTACTCCATTAACGACCAAATAGTCATAAGATGCATTGGCTCTTAATGCACATGCGTATGAATGTATACCGATATTTCCCGCTTTGTTTTCATGCCAGATTGAAGGGTAAAAAACCCATTTACCCTCTACAGCTTGAGCCCGTTGTCTTTTTATCTTCTCTGAAAGCCAATACTCTTTTGAAACTTTGTCGTCATCTTCCAATATGTCTTTTAACGTTAGTCTCTCTTCCGTGCCTTTAGGAAATTCAAACTTGCGGTTGTTTCTGAAACCAACAATTATGATTCTCTCTCTTTTCTGTGGCAGTCCAAAATCTAATGCGTTCAGCACTTTCCAATGCACATAGTAAGGTATGTTTTCCAGATGCGTAAGGATTTTGTTTAGTGTTTTGCCCTTGTCATGATTCACAAGACCTCTAACATTCTCCAGAAGGAATGCTGAGGGCTTTTTGTCCTTAAGGATTCTCTCAATCTCAAAGAACAAACTTCCATTGTTGTCCGAAAGTCCCTTCCTTTCGCCAATTATACTAAACGAGGGACAAGGAAAACCAGCAACAAGAATATCATGGTCAGGTATCTGATTGTTAGGAATTTTTGTAATGTCACCTGCTGGACGTTCTCCAAAATTCGCTTCATACACATCTTGAGCATCAGTATCCCAATCAGATGACCATACACACTTGCAGCCTATTCTCTCAAACGCTATCCTGCAACCACCTATGCCAGCGAACAAATCAATGAACGTGAACCTTGCGTTCATGTTGTTTCAGCCTTTCCTCGTTTTTTCACAATCATATTGTAGTCTTTTTCTGCTATTCTTACTACACCCCCCTGAAGATAGACCCCCCAATGCTTCTTATTCTTTATGAATGACAGCCTATCTATCAACGCATTCATGTCAACGGGTTTTTTCCAAACTTCAATGTTCTTGATTTCCGCGAAACTATCAGCATTATCGGAATGTAAGCTTGAAGCCAGTTCTGCTGAAGCAACAACTTTTCTGCCTTCTTCTCCCCCTTGATAGAATAGAACCTTATCTCCTTCCGCAAGTATCTCTCTGTGAGGAGTCCTTCTACCAATCAACCACTTTTTTGTCCCCGCAATTTTCTTCAGCATTTCGCATAAGTTAGTGCCAGTATTGAAGTCAGTAAAAGGAACTGACACAAATATCCAGTAGTTGACCATATGCTCCAGATTATTATAAGAGACGGAAATATAGATAACTGTTTTCCAAGTGCACCTTAATCGAATAGAAAGAAGTTGTCAAACTTGGTTACGCCATATTGAGACGGGGAGCATCCCATTTTTTGCGTTGACCCTTCTACAAGGCGTGGGGGAGATTGCAGTTGATATCCCCATGGTATATCAATGTTGCTTCGTGTTCGCGGGAGATATCTCTTCTAAGGTTGGGCTTCAATCTGTTTTTTGGATTTCATCGTGCTAGGTCGTTATTTTGTCTGTTTTTACCATCAACCATAATAGGCACTAGCGTATCTCTATACGTTCAGCCAAGACGTGTTAGGAAAAGAAGGAGATAATGCCCAAAGATCCCGTGTGCGGAGCCATTCTTGATGAAAGGACATCCAAGTTCAAAATCTCCTACGAAGGCGAAACGTTCCATTTCTGCTGCATAACCTGCAAGAAAAGATTCAAACGGCACCCAGCAAAATTCGTGAGATAAACGCAACACAAACGTCGCTACTGAACCAATCACCTGTTTATTAGGCAATTCTCCAAAAAGAAAAGAAGCCGGAGCCCGCGTCCGTTCGACGCTGGGCTTCTGCAGCAACGTGAACTCCAAAGAAAATGGGGCAAAACAGCGTTGGAAATCGGGGGTTCTTGTGTGTCGCTGTCTCTTTTGCTAGAGAAGTGGGCGTTCGTACTCAAGCTGCTCTATCGACGTCTTCGTCAATGCCCTGATGTTGTCGAAGTCAGTCATTTCTCCATAGCCAACCAGCGTTATAGCCGTGCCGTCCTTGCCCATACGCGCCGTCCGTCCGATTCTGTGGAAGTACATTGGTGCTTCCAACGGGACGTCATAGTTGATTATGTGCGTCACTCCCTGAATGTCCAAGCCTCTCGCCGCAACGTCAGTCGCAACAAGCAACTTCAATCCCCCGCCTCTGAAAGAGTTGACGACTAAGTCCCGCTGCGCCTGAGTGAAACCCGCGTGCAACGCTTTTGCATCGTGCCCGCATCCTCTCAGGCCATGAGCCAAAAAGTCCACGCCTTCGCGAGTCTTGCAGAATATTATTGCTTTGCCTATGTGGTTCTGTTCGAGCAGATCGCACAGAATCTCAAACTTGTTCGCCGGATTCGCGACTATGTAGTACTGGCTTATCTGTGTCAAGGCTATCTCATCCTTGCTCACAAGTATCTTCTGCGGGTTCCGCATGTACTTGTTGCAAAGGTTCATCACGTTCTGGTCTATCGTCGCGGAGAAGAGGCTCGTTTGCCTGTTCCTAGGGGTTCTGGAAAGAATATACTCCACGTCCTCCACAAAGCCCATGTCAAGCATTCTGTCCGCTTCATCCAAAACCACGATCTTCACCGACATGAGGCTCAGCCGTCCGCGCTCCAGAAGATCTATCACGCGACCCGGCGTACCAACAACTATGTGGACGCCCTTGGCGAGCGTCTGTATCTGCCTTCCAATTGATTCTCCACCGTAGACCGGCAGAACCCTCAGTCCCTTGTGATTACAGAGCTGACTTATGTGTTGCGCAACCTGCACTGCAAGTTCGCGGGTGGGCACTAGGACTAGGCCCTGAACCCATGTGGCCGCGGGGTCTAGGTGTTCGACCATCGGGATTCCGAAAGCGGCCGTCTTGCCTGTTCCTGTTTGAGCCTGTCCGATGACGTCCTTTCCCTCAAGCAGAGGCGTTATCGCCTGTGCTTGGATTGGGAATAGACTGCGGAAGCCAAGCTCTTCGATGCTTCTCATCATTTCTTTGCTCAGAGACAAGTCTCTGAAATACTGTACTTGCATGTTGTTCTAATTTCCTCCTGTCACAAGAATTTCGCATGCAATCTTCAGAAGGCGTTTTGGAGCTTTCTTTAATTCAGCGTGAATTAGTGTGACGATTTCAATAAACCTTCAGTCTCGTATAAAAGGCTTGTTGCCGGTCAAGACTGTTCTCAGCCATGAATAGGCGGAGAGGGTTGAGTCTACTTTGTTTTTCTCGGGAATCAGCACTTGCGCGGGTTTGCAGTCGCTTAACAGCCTTGGGAGGAGTTGCACGATATGCTATCTTTTTCCGTAGTTGTTGCACGCTATGCCTATGTCACGCATGTCTACCACGCCATCGTCGTCTATGTCCATGTTCGGGTTCCAATAGGGACTTGAAGCGGTCCTGCCATAATTGCCGCAGACAAGTCCAATGTCCCGCATGTCAACTTTTCCTTCCGGCGGGCCCCAATAGCTGGTAACGTCGCCAGCCACTGTCACGAACACGTAGCCGCCGAAATTGCGGCTGTTGTCTGCAGGGTCAGTTTCCACTGGGAAAATCTGCGCAGCGGCCCCAACGGTATAGTTTCCCTTGACGAAACCGCTCGCATTCCACGAGATCACCAACGTGAACCTGTTTCCCGCTGGCAAGGCGACTGCAAATGTGCCCGCGACAGTAGCGTTGGCCGAGAGCGTGACTCGGAAGGCTGCAGACGTTGCTCCCTGGTTCTGCACGGTCACATTGACTCGCATCGTGTACCCTGTTCCCACAACGGTCTTCAGCGGAACAATGTCAAGCACCGCAAGATCCACCGGACCCACCACGTTGGGCGAGATGCGCACCACCGTTAGGGCAGCGATCTCGATATGGCTTTCGAGGTCGTCCTCCTCGACCCAGCTCAGCGTTCCCGTGCTGGTCGAGTTGTCATTTGACGTGTGAATCCAGCCGACCTCACCAATGTCCCACAGGTCAGTGTACAAGAGCGGGCGGGAGATGAGCATTATGCTCGAGCTGACCGGTGCAGCGTCGGAAATGTCCGCTGACACCCCCCAACTCCAGTAGTGATAGCCTTGCGCCCAAGAAGGATCGCGGAACACCTCGTGATCTGAACCGCCCGGCGCCTCTATTCCAGCGGGAACCCCGAGGTCCTGAGCGGCCTGCACGACGACGCTGTCCAAGTCAAGTGCGCCTGACGGGTCCGTTTCTGTGTAGTAGAAGTCGTCGCTGCCTATGCAGTCCATGTTTAGGACTGCAACCACGTTTGGCATGTCGCTTTTGTGCATCCTGATGTAGTTGATTGCGCCGACCAATCCGAGTTCTTCGGCTGTGAACGCCACGAAGAGAAGCGTGTAGCGGGGCCAGTAGACGCAGTTGTTGACGGCGTCGGAGAACACTCTTGCCAGTTCGAGGATGCCTGCCGTGCCAGCGCCGTTGTCGCAGAATCCCGAGCACATCACCGTGTCATAGTGGCCCGTGAGGAGTATCATCTTCTCAGGATTTTCAGCGCCAAGAATCCTGCCTACCACGTTGTAGTGCGTTCCCGTTCCGATCGCGGACGTGATTGAGAATTGTGCGGAGACGTCGTGGGAGCTTTCTCTGTTTCTTATCCGCATCCCATCTTCGTGGTTGACGAAACCTACGGGGATGTTGAGGTTCCAGTAGTATGGGTCTCCGACTGGGCGACCGCCTCCGGACGAGAAGACGTCGGGCACGAAGGACATCCACGGGAACCACCATGTCCTCACGATTGCGGCGGGGGGTTGCGAATTGATCTTCTCTAGAAAGGCTTGTTGTCCCCCGTTGCACCAGTTCACTTCAACGCCGATCAAGAGTATCTTTCCTTGCGTGTTTATCTGGTTCCAAGCGTTCATGTTCACCTGTTTGCTTCCCAGATCGCTTTTGTTGGCGGCGTCAGGCAGAGGCAGCATTACTAGGTCGGCGAAGATTCCTTCGGGCGGAGTTGGCCACGAGTAATGCAGTGCCTGAAACGACGTCACGTTGACTCGGTCGTAGACGGTGTCCCTGTTGCCGTCGTCGTCAAGGGCAAGGAATGGCTTCGCCGACAAGTCCCATGTGGTGAACGTGAAAGGCTCCAGCCAGGCCTCTAGGCCGAAGCTTTCAAGCTTTTGTTTGATTGTGTTGGCTGCTTCGTCGGCGCCTTTGGAGCCGGCGGCACGAAAAGCGTAGTGGTTGAGGGAAATGTTTTCTAGTTCCAAGTCGTATGCCGAGGCCTTTGAGCCGTTGACTGCGTGGACTATTTGCTGTTCCACTTCGGTTAGCCCCAGCAATCGAGTGTCTGAAGACGGGTTGACCATCGTCGGCTGCGTGCCTAGAGCGCTGGCGAGCAAGCATATTACGAGAGCTGTTGCAACTGAAGAGAAGTTGTTTTCTTTCATTCCTTCACTCTCTTGCGCTACGAGTAGTTTCTCCGAACGGGCTTAAGGACTTTTCCGGGAAATCTGCCTTTCTGCCTGAAGTTTCACTTTCTGCGGTTCGTTCCATTAGTGCGGTTCAGAGTCCAAAAGCTGCCACCGAGAGTTACTTCAAAGCTTAAACACTTGGCTGCAGTCTTTTTGATTCTAGAACTTTATTTCAGTAAACTTAAAAACCACAAACGTTCTATATATTATTCTGTTTCTAGGAAAGACTGGGTTCCCCGCGAGAAAGAGGGAACCGTGCTAGTCTTTCCTGGAACAAAATGAGAGAGGGAGAAGAATTTGAAAACTAAAACATCGACTACATTAGCACTCATTATCGCAATGACGTTTCTGCTATCCTTGACGGTCACCACACCAACGGTTTTGGCTCAGCCCCCAGGTGAACAATGGTATTTCAAGCCCTCGTATGTGCACTATGCGCCGAGCGGAGTGCCTGACTTTGACCAGAGACAGGGTGGAACCTATCTTTGGCAGGACCAATTTGGAGCATGGAGTCACTGTGGCCCCGTGGCGGTCGCTAACTCGCTCTGGTGGCTCGACTCGGAGTTCGAGCCGAACCAGATGCCGCCGCCGCAGCTTGTTGACGGTTTTCCGCTTGTCAGGGCGTACGGAGCTTGGGATGATCATTCTCCACAGAACCTTCCATGGCTCGTCGAACATCTAGCCTACTTGATGGATTGCGACGGAAAAAGAACCCACATGGCACACTCTGGCACTAACGTCCACGACATGGAAGCGGGACTCAACCACTATCTTTCATGGGCAGGTGTCAACCCGATCGGAGACGTGAACGGCGACGGAGTCGTGAACGGCACGGATGTCAACGTTGTGAACGCGGCGATGGGAAGCGTGCCGGGAATGTTCAACTGGAACATGGCTGCCGACATCTCTCCAGCGTCAATGACCTATCCGCCACTGGCTGACAACGTCATAGACGTAAACGACCTCAATCTTGTGACGAGCAACATCGGCGCCATGGGCTTGTTCTACGAGCACACGATACAAATGCCGACTTTCGAGTACGTGGAGCATGAGGTTGAGAGATGCCAAGACGTTGTGCTCTTGCTAGGCTTCTGGTACCTTTACCCCGGCGGCTGGTACCGTGAAAACGGACACTACGTCACCGTCGCAGGAGTGGACTCGCCCGATTTCAAAATCGCAATTTCCGACCCATTCCTAGACGCGTTTGAGACCGGTCTCATCATGCACGGGCGCATTCCGATACCGCACCAGCACATGCCGCCAGAACCTCCATTCATAAAACACAACGACGCCGCCTTTGTCTCACAAGACATATACAACATGCTACTCTTACCGCCGATGCCACCTTGCCCGGGTGGAACGTGGGCTCTCGCTGACTATCCGGGGCTGCCGCAGGGAATGTTTGCCGTTGTTGAGTACGCTGTGATCACGTCGCCCTACGTGCATGACGTCGCCGTTACAAAGATCGAAACTTGCAAGGACACTGGGTTGCCGATGCCGGTAATCTCGCAGAAATACACCACACACGTGAACGTTACAGTCTTGAATGAGGGGGATGTCGCGGAAACATTCGAAGTCAGCGCATTAGCGAATTCTACTAAGATCGGTTCAACGACAGTGGTCGGCTTGCTTCCGGGGGCGGTCACGACGGTGTCAATCTTGTGGAACACGACTGGATACCAGAGATGCAACTACACGTTGAGCGCCGCTGCCGCAACAGTGTTCGGCGAAACCCACATTGCCGACAACACCCTGAACGACGGCTTGATAAAGGTCAGCGTAACCGGAGACACGAACGCGGACAACAAATGCAACATGAGAGACATAGGCGACTGCTGTAACGCTTACGGCTCGGCTCCAGGGGATCAAAGATGGAACACAAACGCAAACATTAACGACGAGAATCACAAGGTGGACATGCGTGACATCGGCATAACCTGCAACAACTACGGAAACCAAGAGCCCTAAAATCCTCTTTTCTTTTTTTGTGCCGCAAACATCGTCCTCGAATTGCTTCAGCGAGAGGTAGCGCTTTTCTTGGTGCGGTCGCCGGGATTTGAACCCGGGTTGTCGGCGTGGGAGGCCGATGTCTTGACCAGGCTGGACTACGACCGCACTGCATGTGAGGAACTCTACGAGCTACTAAAAACTTAAGCTTTTGCGCACGATCTTTTCACGTAAACCTGAAATCGCCAGACACTGCTGCCGGTCACATTCTTCCCCAAATCATCCTGCCCAGCAGGACAATGCGACTCACCTATTCTGCAGTTTTTTCTCCAGACTCCGGTCTTCGGCCAGTGCGCACATGCGCTTGTCTCGAAAGATATGCGGTGGTTGCGAGAAAGATGGCTGTGCCCGCCAGGAAAACATACGTTAGGCTCTGCAGGTTTTGCAGGGTTGTAGAGTAGTTGGACAGGTGCTCATGGTATGAAGTGTTCAGTCCCGCAGAGTCTTGCTGGAGCTGCTGGAAGCTGGCGAGCAGTTCGGCGTAGTTGCCTAGAAAATCGTGGTATGTGTCATTCATACTGCTCAGCTCCAGTCGCAGGGTCGTCGTGTAGTTGGCAAGTAGTTCGTTGTAGGTTGCGTTCAACGTCTGTAGTGTTTCTTGAAGGCTCTCCAGTTCTTCGAGCAGTTCGTTGTAAAGGCTGAGCATTTTTGAGGATATTATCAGAACCGTGTCATCAGCGTGTGAATACGTGAAGTAGAGCCGGATGTACGTTGTGTCTGAGGAGTCGAGCAGTTTGGGGCTAATTTCTTTGTCACCCACAAGCAGTATGTTGGAATAGTTCATGAGTCTGCTCGGAATATGGACCCGGGAAAAGCCAGTTGCGTTCATCGCACCCGCGACGTTGTATCTTATCAGCTTGTTTCCAGTCTCCTCACCGATCTCGAACTTGAACCCTGAGATTGTCGAGTTGCTTATTATCGCCACTCTGTACGTTTCGTGGCCTATTGACACGCTGAAGCTGGAATAGGCTCCTGATAGGGGGTAGTAGTCCCTGTTGGAGGGGTTTATCATGTAGTAGACGTCCCCTATGCCGTCCTCGTTGAGGTCGCTTCCAGTGTAGTTTCTCCAAAAGTTTCCCTCACCGTTCAGGTCCCAAACGTTCAGCGAATCGTTTGCAATGTCAACTCCGTCGTAGAAATTGTTGTGGTAGAACGTGTTGTAGCTGCTGTGGGAGATGATGCTCAGTCCTTGGTAGTTGTTGGAGATCGTGTTGCCTGAGAACACGTTGTTGCTGGACAGAGAGAGGCTCATGCCGACGTAGTTGTACGTTATTATATTGTCTGAGAGCACGTTGTTGTAGGAGAAAGAGAGAAGCACGCCGTCATTGCTGTTGGATGTTATGATGTTGTCTGAGATTGTGTTGTTTCTGGAAAGATAGATAGCCACTCCTTCATACGCCCCCGTGATTTTGTTGTGGGTTATTGTGCAGTGGCTTGAGACTACAAGTAAGCCGTAGTCCGAAGGTGTGAGGATGCTCTTGCGCATTGTGAAGTTTCTGACATTCACTTGGTTCGCAGTTAATTGGGCGGCAAAACTGGAAGAGCCGCCGTCAATTATCGTGAGGTCTCTGTCCTCGCCCACAAGCGATATGCTCTTGTTAACCTCCACACTCTCATTGTACGTTCCCGCATACACGAAAACAGTATCTCCTGCGCTTGCATTGTTGATGCCGTCCTGAATCTTGTGGAACATGGCCGTGCCGTCGGCGCTGATGGTTATTGTTCGTGCTTCGGCCTTCACGAGAGGCATTTTCTGAGAAAGCAAGAATGTCGACGCAAGCAACATGATTAGAAGAGGAACAATCATTTTCTGCTTCAATGCAACCACATCTTTTCTGTTAGTTTACATAGTTATTAAACATTGGTGGTACATGACCGTCCTAGGTTTTTGACAGTGCCCTTCCCAGAGCCAACGAACATGCGGCCGCAACTATCAATGCAGACACAAGTATTAGCGGGTTGACAGTTGCCTGTGTGACATCCCACACTATCGTCACATACGACATTGCCGCGAACAATAACAGAAGGGAAGCGGCAATAGGCCTCCAGTAACTGCTTAGTCTGGAAGAAGGCGCTCCCTCCTTGCTTGTGACAACACTCAACAGAACTTTTGCCTGCTCGATTTCCTGCTCTGTCGCGAAAATGACGGCGTTCTTGTCAGCGTCTTGGAATTTGAAGCTGGAAAGCCCGTACCTCTGCAACTCCCAAGGTTTCCGCTTGGGAAGAATCTTCACAATGTTGCTCTTCTCAAGTTTCTTGAGTATGGTCTGGACTTTTCGTATAAACTGGACATCTTCCGTCTTCTCTTTCCCATAGAGCCTCTCGACAATGTTCTTCACGTCTGGAAAGCAGAGGTTAAGGTGGAAAGAAGCGATCATCTTCACCAGGTCATTCTGGTATTCACCTTCTCGCAGACGCAGGTTGCTCGAGATCCAGTCTGCGTCAAAGGCAAGCTTGAGAAATCGCACCTCGTCCGGTGTGAGTCGTTGCTGGGGCAAGTTGTGGTCTCCAGTTCAATAGTTTCAGTTGAAACGATATTATAAAGTCTTCGTAGTAGCGATCGTGCTTTTCAACTCTTTCAACAGTTGTGACAACGTTCGGTGCACACTTTCAACGATGTCTACCGAAAAAATCTCTAAGTCATTAAACAACGATAGTTACGTAGGGGCATGCTGCATGAAGGGCAATGCGGGACAGCTTGATTTCGTTCCTTCTCCGTCACGCTTTGAAAGATACAGGCTGTCCCGCTTGCCTCTGCATCATAAATACCGCAGCCACTTCGAAATAATTGCCCTAATACTGGAAAGCGTCAGTGAAGACGGCGCAGGCAAATTCTTGATTATGAAGCGTGCCAGCGTCAACTGCGTGCAGCTCAAGAAGTACCTGAGATTGCTCCTGCAGCTTGGCTTCGTCGAACTAGAGATCGGAAAGGGCCGCATGTGCTACCGAACAAGCGAAAGTGGGCTGGAGTTTTTGAGACGCTACTATGACTTACTGGAGATGCTGTCTTTTCCTCCAACGCATGGCATCCCGATTGGCCTGAGCTATGGAACCCGTTGGGTGTCTACTCCGACCAAGAGACTGAGGACGTCAACCTCTCCATAAGCTACTCAGCGTGCCCACCAGTCTGATTTTGACACAATACACTACCGTCATCAACGAATTCAACCGCATCTGGCTCATTTCCGATCCTCTGTGGCGAGCAAAACTGTTATTTTCGTGAACCCACGACTATTCATCTCTGCTCGAACACGAAATAGTCAGAGGTTGGAGGTCGGGAATTGACTCCGAGATTTTCCTATTCGAAGGCTGGCGTCGACCGCAAAGTCAGAGCTGAGTCCAAGAAGGCTCTGGAGGCCTTGAGGCAGACGTATGCCTTCAGCCGCTATGGAAAGATCGTGCAGCTTCCCTATGGCAACATTCTTCCTTTCCACGACCGTTTCCTGGATCTGGTCATCGAAGGAGTTGGAACGAAAGTACTGGTTGCTCAGTTGGCTGAGAGATTTGACACTGTGGGAATTGATGGCGTGGCAATGGCAGTCAATGATGTCATACGCTCGGGAGCAAGGCCCTTGGCCGTGGCAGACAACATTCACGCGCATGTTTCAGACCCGGCTCTGGTCAGGGAATGGATGAAGGGAATCGTGAAGGGAGCGGTTGAGGCCGAGTGCACGGTGCCGAGCGGTGAAATCGGCGATGTCGCTGAGCTGATCAAGGGCGTCTTCGAGGGTAAAGGGTTTGACATGGTTTTTGCTTCCGTCGGCGAGGTTGAGGAGCCAAGGATAATCTATGGGAGAAATGTTGTTCCGGGTGATGTTGTTGTCGGAATGCGCAGTTCCGGTGTTCACAGCAACGGCATAACGCTTGCGAGAAAGGTTCTTTTCAGCAAGTGGGGAGGCAAGTACGCGCCTCACGACGTGCCTGACGGTCTCGAAAGGGAGGTGGTTCTCGAAGTTTTGGAGCCGACCAGAATATACGTGAAGCCATTGCTCAACGTGGCCGAGAGAGTCGAGGTGAAGGCCGCGGTTCACGTAACAGGCGACGCCTATTTGAAGTTCAATCGACTGGCAGAGTTCTCGAAGGGCATAGGATTTGAATTCAGCGTCTTCAGTCCTCAACCCATCTTCGAGGTGATTCAGAGAACGGCGGCAGAACTGGGCTGGACAATCACTGATGAGGAAATGTTCAACACTTTCAACATGGGATGGGGCTTCGCAGTGATAGTGGGCGAGAACGACGCAGACGACGCAATAGCCGCTGCTGGGCGGGCTGGCGTTGACGCCGAGCGGATCGGTCACATAGTCGGCGGCAACGGCGTCAGAGTCTTTCACAAAGGCAGAAAGCTGATCCTTGGATAACTCTTTGACTTGGACGTGATGAAAGCGTTTAAATTCCCTCATATTCCAGTCTAGCCTATGAGATACCGCCTCGTAATCGAAGTCAACCTGAAGCCGGGGTACAGCGACCCGGAAGGCGAGACAACCGCACGTCTTCTGAAGGAACTTGGCTATAGGGTTGAGGCCGTAAATGTGGGAAAAGTGTACCACGTCATTCTTGCGGCATCTTCGCGGGCTGAGGCCCAGAAGAAGGCAGATGAGATGTGCAAGAAACTCTTGGCCAATCCCACCAAGGACGATTATGGGATTTCACTTGAGGAAAAAGAATGACCCATAGTCTCTACGGCCGTAGGAGCACGCGCTTTTCTCTCTTCGAAATGAGGATTCTCGGAGCATCCGACGAACAGCTTCTTGAAATGAGCCGTGAAACCGGTGCCAGTCTGAGCCTTCAGGAAATGAAGGCTGTGAAAGAGTTTTTCGCGGCTAAAGGGCGGAATCCGACGGATGTTGAGCTGCAGACCATCGGCCAGACTTGGTCAGAGCATTGTTTCCACAAAACATTCAAGGGAAAAATACTGTTCAAAGGCCGAGAAATCGACAGCCTCTTCAGAACCTACATTGCAGGCGCGACTTCCAAGATTAACCCGCGATGGTGCATTTCGGTTTTCGAGGACAACGCCGGCATAGTTGCTTTTGACCGAGGCTACGCCGTGGCTGCAAAAGTCGAGACCCACAATCACCCATCAGCCGTCGAGCCTTTCGGCGGCGCCGCAACAGGCGTGGGCGGCGTGATCCGCGACGTTCTCGGCGTGTGGGCGGACCCCATCGCGTGCACGGACGTTCTGGGTTTTGGTCCTCTGGATTTTGACTATGACAGGCTTCCGGCGGGCGTGAAACATCCCAAGTACATCTTCTTGGGCGTGGTAGCTGGCATAGGAAGCTACGGCAACAACATGGGAATCCCAACGGTGAACGGCGCCATATACTTCGACGAAAGTTACGTTGGAAACGTCGTTGTGTACTGCGGCTGCGTCGGCCTGTTGCCTATCAAGAAGTTTAGGAAAGACGCGAAGCCCGGAGACATTATTGTCCTTGCAGGAGGAAAAACGGGCAGAGACGGCATACACGGGGTGACTTTTGCCTCTGCCACGCTGACCGAGAAGTCAGAGGAAGTTTCACGGCCGGCGGTGCAGATCGCGGACCCGATTGAGGAAGAGAAGCTCAAGAGAGCCTTAATGCGCGTTCGGGATTTGGGTTTGGCGTCTTCGATAACTGACTTGGGAGGAGGCGGACTCTCGTCCGCGGTGGGAGAGACTGCCCACAGGTTCGGCTGTGGTGCGCGTGTGGAGCTTGAGAGGATCCCCCTAAAGCATGCGGGCATCGTGCCGTGGGAGATATATGTTTCAGAGTCTCAGGAGCGAATGCTCCTTGCTGTGCCTCCGAGCGGCGTCGAGAAGGTGTTGGCTGCGTTTGAGGCAGAGGATGTTGAAGCAACGGCCATAGGAGCACTTACGCCGGACGGTGTTCTGTCGCTCTCGTACTGTGGCGAGAAAGTCGCCGAGGTCGAGGTTTCCTTCCTTTTCACCCCTCCCAAGACCGTGAGAACTGCCAGCTACGTCCCGGCCAGCTTTGCGGAGCCAGAGTTGCCGGCACCCGATGACTTAAGCGGTCCGTTGAGGGCACTTCTTTCGTCCGGCGACGTTGCGAGCAAGGAAAGCGTTGTCCGCACGTACGACCATGAAGTCAAGGGAAACACAGTGCTGAAGCCTCTGCAAGGCGAATACAGCGGTCCAAACGACGCGGCTGTGCTCAAACCCCTTGACAGTTCTCGGAAAGGTGTGGCAATCTCGTGTGGCATGAACCCGAGTTACGGGAAGATAGACACTTACTGGATGGCGGCGTCAGCGATCGATGAGGCAGTCAGGAACAATGTGGCCGTGGGCGGCAGGAGAATCGCGTTGCTAGACAATTTTACGTGGGGCAACCCCGAAAAGCCGGAGAACCTTGGAAGTCTCGTCAGGGCCTGCGAAGCCTGCTACGATTTTGCAACGGCCTTCGGCACGCCTTTCATTTCCGGAAAGGACAGCCTCTACAACGAGTCACCAACAGGCCCAGTGACCGCCACGCTGCTGATAACGGCGCTCGGCATAGTGCCCGACATCAGCCGAACCGTTTCTGCCGATGCTAAAACGCCGGGCGATTTGCTGTACCTGATCGGAGAAACCTTCAAGGAGCTTGGCGGTTCAGGCTATTACAAGCTCAATGGCATCGTGGGCAACTCGGTCCCAAGAGTCCGCGCCCGCCAGGCAAAAAAGACGTTTTCAGCCTTGACCAAGTCGATTGACGCTGGTCTGGCGAAGGCTTGCCACGATCTTTCCGAGGGCGGTCTGGGCGTGGCGGCGGCGGAAATGGCTTTTTCGGGCGGTTTGGGTTTGAAACTTGACTTGAGGAAAGTCGCCTCGTCAGGCGTGAACCGTGACGATTTCTTGCTGTTTTCAGAGTCGAACAGTCGATTCTTGGTGGAGATTTCTCCGCGAGCTAGGAAGGAGTTTGAATCGCTGATGCGGAAAAACGTGTGCTCGCAGGTAGGCGTCGTAGACGAGTCCGAGAGCCTCTGCGTTCGAGGCTTGGACGGCAAGACTTTGCTGGAGGCTAATGTGTGGGATTTGGCTTCTGCGTGGAAGAAGACGTTGGGGGAGGGTTGACGCCGTGAAACGTGAGGACATTCGGGCCTGTGTGCTGCGTGTTGGCGGAACCAACTGTGACGCGGAAACGAAAAGGTCGCTTGAGGAGCTTGGCGTTCACGCTGAAGTCCTGCACATGAATGAGATGGTCCGCCGGCGCAACATGTTCAGCTACGATGCGCTGGTGTTTCCGGGCGGGTTTTCGTATGGCGACTACGTGCGGGCTGGTGCAATATGGGCTAGGTGGATGCTTGTGAGGCTCGGGAAAGAATTGGAGGAGTTTGTGGCTCAAGGTCGACCGGTGCTCGGGATTTGCAACGGTTTTCAGGTGTTGGTGGAGATGGGTTTGCTGCCGGCGTTTGAGGGCGTTAGCCCGTGTCCTGAGGCTGTTTTGGCTACTAACGTTCCGCCGGGTTACGACTGTCGATGGGTTCGAGTGAAACACTGGAACGGGGGCAAGTGTGTCTTCACGCGCAAGGTACCGAGGGGCGGAGTTTTGCGGTTGCCTGCTGCCCATGCCGAGGGACGTTTCTTGCTTGCCAAGGAAAAGCAGAAACGACAGCTTCAGCAGCTATGCGAGAATGATCAGGTCGTTTTTCGTTATTGCGATGAAAATGGCGAGAGTGCTGAGGGACGTTTTCCGGTCAATCCGAGCGGTGCTTTTCACGATATTGCTGGAATATGCAATGTGGAGGGCACGGTCTTGGGTTTGATGCCGCATCCTGAGAGAGCGTTCTACTGGTGGCAGCAGCCGGACTGGACGAGGCAGAAGCAGCTTTCGGAGCATGGCGACGGTAAAATGGTTTTTGAAGGCTTGATAGACTACTTAACGAAGAAGTTCTAGGTCTTTGAGCGTTGGCAGTCCGGTTCTGGCTCCCATCTTCGTGATTGATCTGGAAGCGGCAAAATTGCCTATTACTGCACATTCTGCGAAGCTTTTCTTTTTGAGCAGGCCGTAGAGGAATCCGGCGTTGAAGGCGTCGCCCGCCCCCGTCGTGTCCGTCACCTTGACCCTGAAGGCGTTCGCAAAATGACGTTCTTTTCCGTCGGTTACGTAGCATCCTTTGCCGCCGAGTTTGACGGCCACGATTTTGGCGCCTTTCTCGAGGATGGAGTCCGCGCCTTGCTCGGGTTCCGCTCTGCCCGTTAGGAGCCTTAGTTCGGTTTCATTGGGCATGAACGCAAAAGCTGCCCTTATGAGTGGTTCTATGCTGGCCAATCCTTTTCTCGCGTACAGGGCTCCGGGGTCAAAGCTCACTTTGACGTTTTCCGGAAGTTTTTCGACCAGTTTTTTCTGGGTTTGGAAGGATTTTTCGCCGACGAAAGAAGTGATGTGCAAGAGCTTGCCTTGGGAAGCGTATTTCAAAACATGCTCGCCGTATTCTACGGTGTCGTTCACGCCGGGGTCGATGTAGAGCGCTCGCTGTCCTTTTTCGTCAACGTACCCGGTCACGACGCCGGTTCTGCCTTTGTCTGCTTTCTGGATGCCGCTGGTGTCCACTCCTTCCTTCAGGAAGTCCTGCAGCAGCATTTCGCCTTCTCTGTCGCTGGAGGCTTTTCCGATGAAGCCCGTCTTGCAGCCGAGTCTGGCGAGGCCTACGATGGTGTTTGCCGCCGAGCCGCCGCATGCTTCTTCGGCGCTTGTGATGAAGCTTTCTTCTTCTGCGCCTGCTATGCGGTTGACTCTGAAAAGCCTGTCAACGTTCAGGGCGCCGAAGCCGACAACGTCAAATCTGCTCATTGGAACAGCCTGCGCAGGAAGATCTTGTGTTCGCCTAGCTTTCCGCCGTAGTTTCCCGCTGAGATCCTCACAACATCTTTTACGGTTGTGGCGGCTTCTATGCCGGCTTTCATTGCTTCTTCTGCCGCACGGATTGAGACGCCGTTTATGACGATTTCGGGGATGTAGTTGACTCCTTCGGGCACTTTTGACGTTTTGCCCAGTTGTTTTTTGAGTGATGGGCAGTAGGCGTGGTTTGTGGTTGGGCCTATCCATGGGAAGCGTGTTTCGGTTTTGGAGCCGGCTGAGCAGACGTCAAAGGGCGTCACGACGTTTTCGACCCTGTGTATGGCTTCGAGGGCTTCTTTTCCGACTTCTTTCACTGCCTGTTTTGTCTTGCACATTATCCAGAAGTTGGCGCCCATGACGCCGCGTGCGTAGCCGATGTAGCGTTCGATTGTGAAGTCTGGAACCATGATGGGCACCACTATGACTTCTTTTCCGTGGCGTTTCTCTGTCCACTCGTAGCCGTCTCCGCAGTGTCCCACTCTTTCCATCATGTCGATCTTTCCTTCAGGATGGGGGGTGGCGTCGAACACTGCGGTGAAGGGCTTGACGAGTATGTCTTGGCGGATTCTGTATGAGAGTTCCACCTCAAACCTTTTCAAAGAGTCAGAGAACGGCTTTTTCGCGTCTATTCCGCCCCAAAACTGTAGCAGTGCGCCGTCACGCTTGTCGGGTGTCTGATTCGGGTTGAGCAGTTTCTCTATTCCTGCTTCTGTTCTGCCGATTACCACTGAGGGCGTGCCCGTGGCATGCTCGGCCGCCTTCCGCAGTGTTTCAGCGTCGTCCGCCGTGACTATCAGTCTGCAGAAGACTCCGTCGAAGGCTTCGGCGTAGGTGTCTTCGATTTCGGGTTTTTGTTTCATGTTACCCCAGCTTGCCTATTGCTTCTCCCCTGACTTCTTCTCGGAAGCGGGTGCTTTCTTTGGCAAGAGTTACGATATTTTGACTTGTTATTATTTTAACTTTGGGCAGTTCAGCCGGGTACAGCTTGAGGATTGACCGGGTGAGGTTCGCGTCTGCAGCGCTTTTCTGTAGGGCGTCTGAACTCCAGTTTCCTGCCAGGCGGAGGGCCGCGTCTTTGCCGTGTTTGATGAACGTGTCGGCGACCAGGGCCGTGACGAGGCTGGTTTCAGACATGACGGCCACGTCAGCGTTGTCGATGGCGTACCTGTTGCCGTTGAACGAGACTGTTAGACCGTCGTTCTGTTTGACGAGTTTGAATGCTTCCTCGTCGGTGATGCTGTCGCCCACGTAGATGACGTCTGACAATGTTGCGCCCTGCTTCCTAACTACGTCTTTTACTGCTTCTGCCTTTCCGATTCCGCCTACGGGGTCTACTTTGTCGTAGATTTTTCCCGCTTGTGTTGCAGCTATTTGTTTCCAGAAGACGTGGTCGAGGCGCTCCACGGTGTTTTGGGCTTCTTTCGGGAGGTCATCGAGCGCTTTTGCGTTTGGCGGGATGTCGAACAGTGGCATGTGCGCGATTTTGTCTGCTAGTTGTCGTAGCTGTTTCTTTTCGTTGTCGGGGATTGTGTATTTGTCCATGTTGAGCCGCGTGCAGTACGTGTTCTCGTATGGGAAGTCGATGAGCTTGCACAGTTCTTTCATGTAGTGTTCGTAGCTCGTGCTGACTATGAAGGCGGGCGCGATTTTGCAGATGTGTTGGAGGGCTTGTTTTGTGTCTTTTATGAGGATGATGTTGTGGGCTGAGAACTCGTGTATTTGTCTGTCAGTTACGTCGTGTGCTTTGAGGAAGGGTAGGACGAGTTTGAGTGTTCCGCCTGCGTGGTAGCAGGGTTTTTTGACTATGTCGGCGAGCACGTCGTCGTATCGGCTGATGAGGGTGAAGAGTCTGCCGCCTTGCGGGATGAAGTGCTGGGCTATTTCGTAGGCGTTGTCGTTTTTGCTTAGTGGTCCTTCGCAGTCGGTGATGAAGATTCTCTTTACCGTTTGCTTCTCAGCTCCGTGAGGTGTTCGGCTGTTTTGCGTATGTGGCTTCTTGAGGCTATATCCGTTCGGTTCCAGAGCGCTCCGCCACGTATCGCGTTTGTGCCTTCAAGCGAGATTCGTCGGGCCTCTTCTATTGTGTCGGCTATGCCGACGACGGCGACGGCTCGGGACTTGAGGGCATATGTCTTGTTGCCGCGTTGCTCTATTGAAGCGGGGTAGATGCGGATTCTATTGCCGAACCGTTTCTCCAGAGCGTATGCCTCTGCAAGCTCGACAGGTGTGCCGATCTGGGTTTTGTCCACGCGGTCTGGGAAGGTTTCAGCGTATCCGGCGTAGCTGGGGGGCGCCTTGTAGGTGACGACTGTCGCGGCCTTTTCAGTTTCGACGCGGGTCAGGTTGCCTTCGACCATTCTTTGGCAGAGGTCGACGAAGTCGTCTTTGATGATTGGTAGGATGTTGATTATTTCTGGGTCGCCGGGGCGGCTGTTGATTTCGAGGATTTTGGGTTGGCTGCCGGTGTGCATGAACGCGACGTACATGGGGACTCCGCGCAGGGCTGTTTCGTTTTTGCCTCTCCACTTGTTGAAGATTCTGTTCACGATTTCCAGTTCCCTTTCGCGGTCGGCTTTTGTCAGGAATGGCAGGGTGTCTTCTGCGTCTTTGTAGGAGCCCATTCCGCCGGTGTTTGGTCCTTTGTCGTCGTTGAAGGCTCGTTTGTAGTCTCTCGTGTCGGGCAGTGGGATGAGGTGTTTGCCGTCGGAGAAGGCTTGGAAGCTTGATTCTTCGCCGTCCACTTTTTCTTCGATGATTACTGTGCCGTGTTGGAGGTTTGACTGGAAGTGCTCGTATAGTTGTTGGCGGGTGGTGAAGTGGTCTCCCCAGACGCCGACGCCTTTTCCGGCCGCGGGCGTGTCGGGTTTCACGACGGCTTTGTTGTCGAGTTCGTCAAGCCACGCGTAGACCTTTTTTCTGGTTTCTGCGGGGTCTGTGCAGTCTTCTGGGGTGAAGATTTTGAATCGTGGGTTTGTTTCCGGCGCGATTTGTTCGAGCAGGAGCCGCTGCTGGACTTTGCTTCGTTCGATAGCGTATTGCTTTGTTGGGCAGATGATTGGGATGCGTGTTTTTTCTTCTATGAGGTCGCGTATGCCTTCGACTATGGGCTTTTCCGGGCCGACGATGCCGAAGTCTATGCGGTTCCTGTGGGCTTGTGCGAATTTGAGTATTTTCTGTGGGTCAAGGTCGGGGATGACCACGTGTTCCGTTGCTTTCTGCATGTTGAAGGGGTTGGCTTGCTTGTCGGCAACGTAGATTTCGAGTTTGTAGTTTGTTGTTCTGGACAGGGCGTCGACTATTGCGGTTTCTCTTGAGCCGTAGGAGACGACGAGAACGCCGACTTTTTCCATGGTTGAACAGCACGGTTGTGAGGAGGGTTTGGTGAAGTTTTTAAGGGTTCAATGCTATATAGGTTTTCGTGGTTAAATGAAAGGGTCAGCCACGCTTGGCGCTGTCTTCAGGTATGGTCAGCTCTGGGCTTTCTTGAATTTGCTCTTTTTCGGAAGTGTCATCGTTTCGGCGTTGGCGATGCAGTTCTTCCTTATTCCTCCACTGGCTTCGGGTTCGTCTCAGAGCATTTCTACGGTCTGGTTTGGCGACAACGTGTTGTTGATGTTTTTGGGGATTTTCGTCTTCAACTTGTGCTTGAGTGCTTTTGTGTTTGTGACGCTGCCGGGGATGGCGTTCTTTCCCTTGTCTGCTGCTGCGCTGGTCTATAGGGGAGTGTTGTGGGGTTGGCTTGTGTACAATTTCACTGCTTGGCGTTTTTTGGCGTTTCTGCCCACGATCTTTCTTGAGGGTGAAGCGTACGTGGTGGCTGCCGTTGCCGGGACGGTCGTTGGAGCGTCGTGGGCTGTGCCGAAACGGCTCTTTCCTGATGCAGTGGGCAGACGTGAAGCTTTTTGGAAGGCAGTGAGGGAAGGCTGGCGGATTTATGTCTTTGTTGCTTTGCTGCTGGTTGTGGCTGCGGCTGTCGAGACAGCAGCTTTGATGCTGTTTCGTTGAATTTCATGCAGAATCTTCTTCTGTGTGAATGTTGCATAAAGCTTATATGCTGTGATTGAGATATAATGATGGGGATAACTTTGGAACTAAACTCTAGAGCCTTTCTGCTTTTGTCAATCATGGTTCCAATCTCGTTGCTTGCCGCACTGAAAATCACAGGCTTCACAAGAGGACCGCTCAGCATAGCGGAAACAACCACGCTCGAACCTTCAATGTGGATCATCGAACGTCAAGATGCTTTCAACCAGCTCCCCAATGCGTCGAAGGAACTGCTTTATGATGGAGAAGAATTGAGCTTGCGCTGTCTTCTCCAACTCACATATGATCCACACTGGTTCACTGTAGAATACGTTCCCGCCACATTCGTCGGCATCACCAACTTCACATGCGATGTGAATAGAGGTTTCATATACGGAATTATCATCAACTTCAGTGAGCAATACCCCAACTCCGAGATGGTGTGCTGGTCCTGGCAGGGGTTCTACACGAACCTTACAAATGGCACGATAGTCGACTGCCAACTGCCGAACCATGGAAATACTACCAGTCTGTCAATAACTACATTTGGAGTCAACAACCCTACACATGTTTCAATAGAACGGACAGCTTTCCTCTGGCGGCTTCTCAGCCCCTATAACTACACACACAGAATGGAAATCAATGCTGAGATCACATACTTCAACGGCAGTTTCTACAAGAATTTGGTAGTTCCAGTTCATTGCACAATAGGCCCGGACGACAACAACAGTTTCGAAACTGCCGACGAGATAGGCTATGGCGCTATTCAGGGTTTTATCGGAGGCGGCCCGTTCGAAAGGACCGACTTCTACAAGATATGGCTACAGGAGGGTGAGTCTTTAACAGTGACTCTAAGTCCCCCCTTTGATCAGGATCTGAATCTGTTTTTGTACGGTCCAGACTTGACGCAGAGAGCGAACTCGACAAACTACCAAGATGCTCCTGACAGCGTCAGCTTTACTGCTGACTGCACAGGCTACTGGTACATTGAAGTGGTCAAGTTCAGCGGCGACGCTTCACAAACCTACACGCTGAATGTGACTTCGGACCTGTTTCCGTGAGGGGAAAACCTTGAAAACTGTGAAGTCTATACTGTTGATCATCCTGATATGTATACACCTAGTACCGACAATTTGGGCTCTACAGATTGAAAGACCAAGCACTTATGAATTTATCGACAAAGTGATTGCGGAAGGCAATACTACGGACAATGCAGGGATTTCTATGGCCGCACATATCTATGAATATACTCCCCAGCAAGGTCCACCTTACGGGCATGATTTTCTAAATTTCAACATATCAGTTCTTGCAAACACTCGCAAGGCACTAACATACAATTTCACAATTTTGAATGAGTTGAAGGACTGGGTGTTCGACGCACCCGGTTCTCAATATTATCAGGAATTCGTGAACTGTGGCGACGATTGGGGAACGTGGGTAGATCTGCCGGACAATTTCCGCTTTCTGTTCTATGGAGCAAAATACCGGAATTTGCCAGCGGAAAAAGATGTTTCAAAAGTCTGGATATGCAGCAACGGTTACGTTAGTTTTGACAATTCCAACTCGACCAACCCGATTCCTCCTAGTGGTTTATGTGATCCCAACCCTCCGAATGCTTTCATTGCGCCTTTGTGGGCAGACCTTCTGGTTGATGCTGAGGCAAAAATAACAACTACGAGAAGGTATCATTCTCCAAATGAGTATTTCGTCGTCATGTGGAAGAACGTGCTCCACAAGTCGAGCGGACAGAGGCTGACGTTTTCTCTTGCGCTGGAAGCCTATGATGCGATGTACGACGATGCTGTCATACCTCAAGGCCACATATATATGGGATACCAGAGCGTCGTTTCTGTCGATAAATATTACATTTGGGGAATATCCGATCATGAAGGTCGCAAGGGTAGTGGTGTCTATGAGCCCGGCGCCAATCTTGGTTGGTTCAATGGCAAAACGGTAACGTTCTACCAGAACAGTCCGAATTACTGTATAAGGCGCGTAAACCTCTATTTTGAAGACCAATACTGGCAGAACGCTCGATATGAAATTGTTCAGGAGACAATGCGCGGATATGGTTTGAGGATACACAAAGGCGAAGAACCATCATCCAATGAGCAACTCATGTTTCTCAAAACGATATTAAGCGCAGTAGGTTTAGGCCTTTCAGGAACCTCTGCTCTTGCGTCGGTTGCAGGTCTTGCTTTTCCTCCAACTTTGTTAATTACTTTGCCTCTAAGCGCCGTACTCGTTGCTTGGGGGGCGTATGACTGGTACGTACGTCATCAATATAATCTCATAGAATGGGCAAGTCTTCAGGAGAATCCCATCGGCGATCCTATGCAGTCAGCACATCTGAAAGTGCCCGCTATGAACGATTTTGTTTTTGATTCTTCATTGAACGTTGGTTTTCTCTGGCTTCTGACGGACGGTCCGTCAAGCTACCACAATCTGACGTTGAAAGCAGAACTCGAATACAGCGAATCTCCAGGCGCACCGACCCACACAGTAACCACTTCAATAAAGGTTGATTTGAGTCAGGACAACAACGACTCCTTTCCAGAAGCTACCGCGCTAATTCGCGGCTGTTACGGCAATGATCCAATGCTTTGGCTCGGATACGATGACCCCGAGGACTATTACAAAGTCTGCATAAGCAATGCCTACAGAATCGAGGTAGAGATCAACGTGCCTCCCATAGATACCGACTTTGATCTGTACTTGTATGATCCCTACTATTCTCTCAGAGCTGCTTCTGAACAGAGAGGAGATAACAAGAGGGAGTTCATAAGCTACTGCCCTGACTTGGCGGGATACTGGTACATCAAGGTGAAAAGATACATGGGACACGGCTTCTACAATATGACGATTGCGACCCTCGGACAAGGAGGAGCATGCCCGACACTGTTCATCTGGAACGGCTCCACATTCGTCGAAGAAGCACTGCTCGACATCCATGCAGAATCTGACATCACTCTTCAACACTCAATACAGAACCCCCTGACCCCGGAACACGGCGTCTGCAAACTCCAACTCCGTGAACTAGACAACTATACCAGCCACATCGACCAAGTCAAACTCTACGCGGTTGACTATCAAGGTCAGTATCATCAAGGTCTCCTATTCTACGCCAAGCACAACGAACTCGGATTCGTCACGTCAGAACTCTGGTTTGATGACAACATCAGGATAGACATGACACCGACGCAGACTGTAGACCTGAAGTTTCTGTCTTTCATCCCGTATGACGCAACGGCACACTACGTCTTCGAAATAACTGGCTACAACAGAAAAGACTGGTGATTCAGACAGAATTCTCCGCTAATCCTCGGTTTCAATTCGTCTTCTGGCGTTAACGAGGCTTTCCTTCTTCATGTTCTTCTAGTGCTTCTTGCATTTCGTAGAGTCTGCCCGTCTCCTCACGTCCTTCCACAAACCGCTTCTTCATCGTGTCCGCGATCCTCTGCGCCAGCGGCGTCGGATACTTCCCGGTGACGCAGGCCATGCACAGCTCTTCACGCTTGAACCCCGTCGCCTTCACCAGCCCCTCAAGCGACTGGTAGCAGACCCTGTCCGCGCCAATGATCTTTGCGATTTCGTCCGCGCTGTGCTTGGAGCCTACGAGCTGTCCGTACGTGGCCATGTCGATGCCGTACAGGCACGGGCCGACTATGCGCGGGAACGTCACGAACACGTAGACCTTCTCCGCTCCCATTCTCCGCAGCTTGTCAACGATGATCTTCGTGGTGTCGCCTCTGACGATGCTGTCCTCAGTCACTATGATGCGCTTGCCCTTAATCTTCGGCGCCAGTATGTTGACCTTCCTGTCTATCGTGGACTGGCGCTCCCGGTCCAGCAGCAGAAACGCCCGCTCAGTCACGTAACGGTGCCGACGAGACGCCCTTTCCCACCTCAAGCCGGACGCCTCATGAGCCCCCAAGGCAGAGTCGTCGCCCGTCTCCGGCACGGAAAGCACGATGTCCGCGTCCTTGACCACGTCCGGGTTTTCTCTAACTAGGTTCCGGCCAAACTCCTCGCGGACCTCGTACACGTACCTGTCGTCAAACCTTGAGTCGGGCCGCGCGAAATACGCAAACTCGAACGAGCAGAAAGCCTTGGGGCAGCCGCTGACGAGCTTCTGCCTCTTGAATCCGTCTCTGGCGACGGTGACAAGCTCGCCGGGTTCAAGCTCAAAGTCCCTTTCGAAGCCGTTGATGTCGAGGCTGACGGTCTCGGACGAAAAGGCGAAGGTCGCCTCGCCCTCGCAGTGGCCAGCGCACAGCGGCCTTATCCCGTGTGGGTCTTTGAACGCGAAGAACCGTCCGTCGTGGGTTATGCCTGCCACCGAGAAGGCGCCGTCCACCTCGAGCATGCAGGCTTTCACTGCCTCTTCGAGGTTTTTGCCCTTCAGCAGCTCGATCATCAGCTTGTGGCAGATCAGTTCAGCGTCACACTCGTAGGAGAAACGCGGGAACTCCTTCCGGATTTCTTTGACAAGCTGGAAAGTGTTCACCACGTTGCCATTGAAAGAAACCGCGAGACCCAGCCCCTTCTTTGCGACCGTGACTGGCTGCGTTCCCTTCACGAGCGATTTCTCATCGCACTTGCCCGAGGTCGTGTACCGCACGTTGCCTATGCCCATGTTTCCGGGAAGACGGCCGAACCACTCCTGAATTGCGCTGGTCTTGATCTTCGGCACGAGGTCCAAGCTTCTGTGAGCGTGAAAGCTTCCGTCACTGTACGTGAGGAAGCCGTGTGACTGGTGGCCGCGGTGGTTCTGCGCTCTCAAGCCCCAGTACAAGTAGGGAAACACGGACTGCCCATCAAAGTTGGCCACTGCGAAAACGCCGCACTCGATCTTCAGCTCGCCTTCCATAATCCGCAATGATAGGGCCGATACTTATCAGTTTTGGGAACATGCTCAACTAAAACCCATGGAACACAAGGCCACTCCTACGGCGCGGTGCGGACGACAAAGGCTTGCTCGGAAGAGTCCTACCTGACCAAGCTTGAGCTTATCGACAGCTCTACCGACGGCACGACGTGAATCCACCAGTTCAGCGCCACGAAAGCGTCATCGTAATAGACCACAAGCCTCGCCACCGACTCAGCCGGAGCCGTTGCCGGAACCGTTCCATCCCAGATCAGCGTCTTCTTTGAGCCCGCCGCGAGAATCAACGTCTGCGCCGTTCCCGTCCACGCCCACTGTTCGCCCTCGAACGCCACGTTCACCGACCACGTGCCACCTGCCGTGCCGGCGTTCTTGAACGTGATCTCCACCGTGAAGCCTCCGCCGGCCCTCTTGTCAACCACTCCGCTGGCGCACGCGCTGCACGTCAACTGTTGACCCTGCGAACCCACGTAAGGAGCCTCTGCCAAAACCAAAAGCGCAATCGTTGCCACTAACAGCGCAATGGCATTTCTTCTCATGATCTCCCCTCTCTCCTAACAAATAACAAGACTTCGACTCCGTATTATCCGTTCTGTAAGACACTTCTATAACACAACAATAGAACAATTCGCACGCCCGCAAGTATCGAACACCCGCTTTGACCGGCACAACATCAAAACTAGCAAAATATCTAGAGGGGGGTACTCCGTGTTGGCGCAGGAAAAACGCAATAGCCACCGAGTCGCCACTACGGCGTGAGTCTTGCCTTGTCTCTCGGGTACAACGTGACCTCGCGAATGTTCTTCCTACCCGTCAACATCATCGTCAGCCTCTCCAACCCAATCGCCCAGCCAGCGTGCGGCGGCATCCCATAATCAAAAGTCTGCAAATGATGCTTAAACGCTTCAGGATTCAAGCCCTTCTCTTTGAGGCGTTGTATCAGAAGCTTCTTGTCCGCGATGCGCGTGCCACCCGACACCAGCTCCACCCACCGCCACATCAAGTCAAAACCTTCACAGAGCTCCGGCTTGTCGTCGCGCGGCTTAATGTAGAACGCCTTGGACTTCGTGGGCCAGTCCACAATGAAGTAGAAGCCCGCGTGAAGCTTGCCCAGCGTCCTGAACGCTTCAGTCGGCACATCTTCCCCCCAAGGAATCTCCGTGCCCTTGCCTCGCAACTCGTCCAACACTTCGGAGTACGTCAAACGCTTGAACGGAATCTCCGGAGCCTCAAGGCGGTACTCCAGCGTGGCCAGATCCTTCTCACACTTCTCCGCCACAGTCAAGCACACGTGCCGCACCACCTGCTCCAGCAGCCTCATCACGTCCTCCTGATCGGCAAAAGCCTCCTCAATGTCGATCGAAACAAACTCGCTCAGATGCCGTCGCGTGTGCGATTCCTCCGCCCTGAAGAACGGCCCAATCTCGAACACCTTCTCCAAGCTCATCACAAGCTCTTCCTTGTACAACTGCGGACTCTGCGCAAGAAACGCTTTCCTGCCAAAATAGTCAACCGGAAAAAGCGCGGCTCCACCTTCGGTCGCCGAAGCAATGATCCGCGGAGTATGCACCTCCAAAAAGCCCCTTTCGAACAGGAAACTCCGAATCGACTCAGCCGCCACGTGCTGAACCCTGAAAACCGCGATGTTCTTCTCCCTGCACAGGTCCAACGCGCGAGCGTCCAAGCAAACCTCCAAGTTGGCAGGAACCTTCTCTCCGATGTCTATCGGCAGCTTCTCAGCCGCGCCGAATATTCTGAGCTCCTTCGGCAACACTTCGACTCCCCGCGGCGTCATCTCCGTCTTCTTCACAACCCCCCTCACGCCTATGCTGTAGCGCTTTTGCAGAAGCTCAGACTTCGACAGAACTTCGGCGCTTGCCTTCTTGCGCACCACGGTGACCTGCACGGTTCCCTCCCGGTCCTGCAGGATGACGAAACGCAAACCACCTAAGTCGCGCACGTCCTGAACCCAGCCGAAAAGCGTTACCTCCTCACCATCCAGCTCCGGCTTCACGTCAACGGAATAGTGCGTCCTCTGCCAGTCACCAATCGAATCCAACTTCATCAGGCTGCCACCTTGAACCTAGTCCGCAAACTCAACCCGCAACGTCATGTTGCGAACCTTATTGGCAATCTCCTTTAAAGCCTTTATATCAAAAGACGCGTGCCCCCCGCGCCTTCTCCTAAGAATGACGCGGGTCTCCGTGGTTCCATCCGGCAGCCAAATCGTGTTGATCGTCATGATACTGACCGGAGCAAAAAGATCTTCGAGAAACTTGCGGTCGTCGCCGCCATGCTCCAAAACCCTGATGTTCTTCCCTGTCTCATCAGTCAGAGCCCTGAGGATTTTTCCGCCGTGGCCCAGAAGCCGCGACACGTCCCCCGGCCCCACAACTATCGCCAGCGTGTTATCAGCGTCAATAGCCTTGTGGAAGTAGACGTTCTGCAGTGAAGGATACTTCTCCTCAAGAGACAAAAGTGAGCGCCCAACTTTCAAGTCCAGTTCACTGATTTCTCCAGACTTTACTCTAGCTGAACACTTTTGGCACAGTATACCGCTTTTCAGGCAGAAGTTGCAAAGATCCATCTTCACCTGTAAATTCGCCCTCGCCAAACAAAGGAGGGGCGGCGGAGCCTCATGAGTGCCTTGAATGCTGCTGCTTTAGCGTTCAAGCTGAATATCGATTGTGCTGACGTTTGTAGGCTGGCCACCCTCTTCTCTGGGTGTCATCTGCTCTGTCCCGATTCCAACTTGCTTGATCTTCACGTCCGGCAAGAACCGGCGTCTGACGACTTCGACAACATCTACTGCTCTGCTTATGGATCTTCCACGCGCCTTGACGCTGATTTCCTTCGCTCCGCCGTGAAAGAGGGTTATGCACGCCAGTACGTAGTTCATTACTGGCTTGTTACCGATCAACACTGCATTGGTATCCGTCATGTGCACCGCCTTGCTCCTATTGTCCATTTTTTATCTGTAGGCTCGATAACCTTCTTTCCCGGCAGATAAATAGATTGCGGTTTTAATCTCAAGTTCAAACAATATACGCTAGTGAAATTGCATATTTCTCAGCACATTCCAGCTTTCCAAAGACTTAAATAAACCCAACTATTGTAAAACTCAAACTTAACATAACACAAGACTGGAGAAACGGAATTGGAGACAATCACAAGACGGTCACACCAGCTGCTGCGAATGCTCTACGAGAAAGGAAAGTCCACCAACACCTACACCCTGCAGCTCAAACAGGACGCTTTGGCGAAGCAGCTGAACATAAGCCGCCAAGCCCTCAACGTCCACCTCCGCAGGCTCAGAGACCTAGGCTGCATACGCACGGGCAGAGGCTTCATAGACGTCACTGACAAAGGACTTGAGCTGCTTGGAATATCCTCAAACCCTGCGTTCATATTCATCAAGGTCTCGCCCCTCAAAAGAAGCCATGCATACGAGAAAATGAAGGAACTCGCGGTACAGAGAGCATTCAGGATTGCCGGAGACGTCGACGCGCTACTGATGGTGGAGAGAGGAAAACTCGACGAAGTCCTCAAAAGCCTGTCCTCAATAGACGGAGTGCAAGACACGAAATCCTACTTAACCATAGAAGCCATAAGATGAGGAGACAACCAGAATGAAGCTGTTCGAGCATGAGGCAAAAAAGACCCTCGCGGTACATGGTATACCTGTTCCCCGAGGCGAATTGGCAACCAGTCCAGACCAAGCCAGAGAAGTAGCCGCAAAGCTCAAGCTTCCCTTGGCAGTCAAGGCGCAGGTGCTTGTGGCAGGACGTGGCAAGGCGGGCGGAATCATCTTCGCCGACTCAGTTGAGGAAACCGTAAAGGCAGCAGACAGAATTCTCAACATGCAGATAAAAGGCATGCTGGTCAAAAGCGTGTGGATCGAGGAGAAAATCCAGACCAAAAAGGAGCTCTACTTCGGCATCACCCCTGACAGGTTCAGCCGCACGTACGTTGCCGTGGCGTCAGCGGCCGGCGGAATGGAAATAGAAGAAGTGGCCTCGAAGACGCCTGAAAAGGTCATCAAGACATGGATAAACCCGCAGCTAGGCCTGAAACCGTTTCAAGCTTGCCAGATCGCGAAGAAGCTGGGCTACGCTGGCTCTCAGCTTTCTGAACTTGCCCGCATCATCGAAAGGCTTTACGCGGTAGGCATGGAGTCTGATGCCGAGTTGATCGAGATGAACCCGCTCACGGAAACAGTTGACGGCAAGTTCGTCGCAGCGGACGCCCGCATAATAATCGACGACAGCGCCCTCTTCCGGCACCAAGAATACGAGAAGAGACTCTTAGAAGCAGGAGGCGAGCTTTCCCCACAGGAGCAGGAAGCCGTGAAGAACGATCTGGCATACGTGAAGCTTGACGGAAACGTCGGCGTGATCGGCAACGGCGCCGGCCTCGTGATGGCCACGCTTGACACGATCCAGTACTACGGCGGCAAACCAGCAAACTTTCTGGACGTCGGCGGCGGAGCCCCAGCAGAAAGAATCGCCGTGGCTCTGAGGATAGTGCTGTCCGACCCGAAAGTCAACACGGTGTTCATAAACATACTCGGCGGTATCACGAGATGCGACGAAGTCGCAAAGGGAATACTTGAAGCAAAAGAAAAGGCTGGAGTAACAAAGCCGCTGGTCGTCCGCCTCGTCGGCACCAACGAAGAAGAAGGAAAGCGGATGCTGACCGACGCCGGTGTCCCCGTGCTGGAAAACATGGAAGAAGCAGCACAACGCGCAGTGGAGATTGCCCGACAGGGAGACGAGTGACATTGGGAATAATAGTGGACAGGAACGTTCGTGCCGTCGTCCAAAACGTGACTGGAAAACAGGGAAGCTTCCACACGAAGCTCATGCTCGAATATGGCACAAAGATAGTCGCAGGAGTGACGCCGGGCAAGGGCGGAGCCAGCGTCGGCAGCGTCCCCGTCTACGACACGGTCGAAGAGGCACTGGAGAAGCACTCGGCAAACGCTTCCATCATATTCGTTCCCGCGCCGTTCGCGGCTGACGCGACGTACGAGGCCTTGGAAAGTGGCATTCGGACGATCGTCGTAATCACGGAGCACATCCCAATAAGAGACGCCATAGGCTTGATGGCATACGCCCGGCAGGTTAAAGCCACCATAATCGGTCCGAACACGCCCGGCATAATATCGCCTGGCGCCTGCAAACTGGGCATAATGCCGGCGCACGTCTTCGCGGAAGGCAGTATCGGCATGGTTTCCCGGAGCGGGACGCTCACCTACGAGATTGCCGCGGGCTTGACCCGGCGGAAGCTGGGGCAGTCCACGTGCCTCGGATTGGGAGGCGACCCGATAACTGGGCTGAACTTCATCGACGTGTTGCGCATGTTTAGGGACGACCCGCATACGAGTGCCGTGGTGCTCATTGGGGAAATCGGCGGGAATCTTGAAGAGTTGACGGCCAAGTACCTCGTCGAGGAAAAGTATCCGAAGCCGGTTGTCGCGTTCATTGCCGGCAGATCAGCGCCGTCCGGAAAGCGCATGGGCCATGCCGGGGCCATAGTCATGGGAAAAGCCGGGACTGCAGAAAGCAAGATTGAAGCCTTCCGGTCCGCGGGCGTGAAGGTTGTGGAGAAACCGAGCGACGTCGCCGACTTGCTGGCAGGGCTGCTCAGCAATTAGCTGCGCGACTAGGTCTTTGGTTGGTGTGACAAAAGGTATATTTGTTGCTGGCGCGTCTGGGTGTTAGCCACGGAGGAGGAACGTAGCAGATGCCGATACTTGATCCTTTCAAGAAGGCTCTCGCGCAGAAGCATAGGCTCTACATGAAGATTTGCAGAGAGTGCGGCGCGAGGAATGCTGCTACGGCGGTCAAGTGTAGGAAATGTCGAGCAAAGAACCTGCGCTGGAAGAAGCGAGAAATAGTCAAATAGACTAGTTCAGCTTGTGTTTTCCTGATTTCAAAACTGCTGTAGCCTGACCGAGGTCCCTGTGAAGGTTAATGGGTCAGAGTCTTGAAAAGGTTTTCAATGTTGAAGGCCGTGTTGGCACAACCATTCTTCAAGAGGGGCACCGTTTGGCCTACAACGTTCATTGCTTTCAGAAGCTCTCCTCCTGCCTTTATTTCTTCGCCGCAAGCGACTCCCACGACACCTTCGTAGTGTTTGGCGTTGAGTATCTTCGGGATGCATGAGCCGCCCGGCAGAACGTAGACGTCGTAGCCTTTTTTCTCGGCAAAAGTCACCGCCTTTCCAATGGAACAGTCCGGCGAACAGTGAGCACAGATGTACGATGGAATGTCCGGCTCAAAGCGGGCCTTACAGCGGCTGTCCATGAACTTCCTCGAGCAGTGCGGCAGAAACAGCGCTCGTTTTTTCGTTTGCGCAAACTGCTCCATGTAAATGAGGTTTTTTGCCTGCGCCTCAATCATGTCCTGAAGAAGCGTCACCGCGTCCGAAAGGTTCAGTCCGGTTGCCTCTTGGATCTTGAATTTTCTTATCATCTCGTGCGCCGTTTTGCCGACTTTCTTGTGCACTTCTCTTTGGTAAGCGGTCTTCGCAATCTCAACGAAGAGGAAACGCGAAATCCGAGAGAGGTCAAACGTGAACCTATATGGCATAGTCTACCTAAAGGAGGGAACAAACCTTTAAAATTAACTCTCTCTAATACTAAACGAAAAGCCAAAAATCATGGGAAGCAGAGGAGAACAAACATTGCCAAAATTGTTTGGAAGGAAGAAGCAGCCTGCAGCAAAGGCAGAACCTGCAAGAAAGCTGACCGATCTTGAGCAACTGTGCGGGCAAGACAAAGAAACCTACGAGGCACTGATGCCAGTAATGATACTGGATCCGAGAAAAATCGACACGTCCGCGAAGCAAGCCGCAGAAAACGCCAAGAAGGGCGAGAAAGAAGATGATTCTGCGAGCGCCGGGATGTGGTATGTAATAGCTGGCGGACTGGCGATTTACGAGGGAAACGTGAAGAAAGTCGTGGAATACTTCACGGAGGCGCAGAGAATCACTGGCAAAACGTACGCGATACTGAAGAACCCGGAGACGGCAGTTGCCAAGGCGCAGGAATACTACAAGACCTTTCTGACAGAATGACGCAAAATTTCGTCGGCGTATCCGTAGCCGAATGTCGGAGTTCTTTCTCACTTTTCTTCTTCAGCATATCCCAGAAGGTCTCTGAGCGATTTCGCTTCGTCCCGAAGCATGCTGACCTCGGTTTCAAGCGCGCTGACCCTCGACTCCGCGACTTGCCTCAACTTCTCAATCTCGATCATCAGGCTTCCACGCTCAGTTTCAAGCGTCTTTATCTTCTCGCGGAGGGTCATCAGCGTCTGCATGAGTTCTCCTCTTATGTCCTTGATTCTTTCAACCATGTTCTTAATGTTTGCTGTCTGTTCCATTTCATTTCCAGATTCAATAACAGACCTGAATCTTGCCTTGCAGCTCGGACATTCGAAGATTCCAACGAGTTTAGGCGTTTCTCCAGTTTCCAACGGTTTTCTCGACGGGATGGGCCACGTCTTCACCGGATCCACCGCTAGACTTCCGCATTTTGGGCAGTTGGCCAAGCTGTCTCCCCTTCTCCCCGTGTGATTAATGCAGTTTTGCGTCTAAAATGTGTTTTGCAGCCGATGTGTGGTCTGATTCAATGGCAAATTATTAATTGCGGCCCTGTCAGAAATATGCGCGACGAGTGATCTCGGTTGGGACTCGTTGAAATCAAGGCAAGACTTGAGGAGAAGATCCGAGTGCTTGCAGAAGAGAAAGTTCTGCTGTCGGAGGAAGTGGAACGCCTCAAAGAGCTTGTGGAGCTCAGCGAGAAAGCCAAAGGGTTAGAAAACGAGGTCAACGAGTTGAAGAAGAAGTCTGAGGCGCTCAAAACCAAGATCGCACCCGAGTTCATGCAGGAATCGGCAGAGGAGAAGCCTGTGATCGTTGCTGAGGGAAGTGAAGGGCGCGTGGAAGACGAAGAATGCCACAATTGCGAAGAGGAAGAGTTCCTCTAGAACATGACGACGCACTTGGCTTTTTTTGGCTGAGTGGAAAAAAAGGAAGAGGAACTAGAGCACCATGTGGAACATCAAGCGCTCAACAAGTTCCTTGTAACGGTTCCGAATAGTGACCTCTGTCACCTGCGCTATCTCAGCTATTTCTCTCTGTGTTTTCCTTTCCCCAGTCAAAACCGAAGCAATATAGCTCGCAGCAGCCGCGATTCCAGTTGGGCCGCGGCCAGAAGTCAGCTTGAGGTCTTTCGCGGTTGCGAGGATTTTGTGGGCGATTTCTTCAACTTTTCCCTGCATGGTCAACTGGTTCGAGAACTTCGTTATGTACTGGCTTGGCCTGATAGGCGGAACCGAGTAGTTAAGCTCCTTAATCAGGAACCGGTAGCTGCGGCCGACCTCCTTCTTGTTCACGCTTGAGGCTTGCGCTATCTCTTCCAGCGTCCTAGCCAGCCCACACTGCCTGCAAGCTAGGTAGATTGCCGCTGCGGTGACGCCTTGAATTGATCTTCCGCGGATGAGTCTTTCTTTCACGGCTTTTCGGTAGATCACCGATGCAGTTTCGAGAATGCTTTTTGGAAGGTTCAGGTTGTTGGCAATCTTCGTTATTTCGGACAGCGCGAAAGCGAGGTTGCGCTCGGTTGCGTCTGACACTCTTATGCGGCGCTGCCACTTTCTGAGGCGGTAGACCTGTGCCTTCTGTCCGGGTGAGAGGCTTTTGCCGTAGATGTCCTTGTCGTGCCAGTCGATCATCGTTGATAGGCCTTTGTCATGGATGGTGTAGGTCAGTGGGGCGCCGACTCTTGTTCGCTTTGTTCGTTGCTCGTCGTCGAACGCTCTCCATTCTGGTCCCCTATCAGCTATTTTCGCAGCGACGACAAACCCGCAGTCCATGCAGACAATCTCTGCGCATTCATAATCTCGCATCAGCCTCTTGCTGTGACATTCCGGGCAGCCTTGGACTTTCACGTGTTCCGCAGATTGTACCGGAGACGCGCCTTCAGAATCCGTCCGTGTCCCTTCACTATTGTCCATTCACAATTACTCCTTTCTCCTCTTTGAGGGGAGAGCATAGAGTTTCGCGTTGGCCAGTTTCTGAGGATTCTCGATTGTGACTCTGACGGAGGCATAAGGTGAAGACACTGGACCTATCAGGTCGACGACCTTGCCGACGGGCTTCAGTCTTTCATCTACGACTGTTTCACCTATTCTGGGAACGTTTTCGACTTTCACAATAACGTTGCGGCTTGGACTAACATGAAGGACTAGGCCTAGTCTCTGCACAGTTTGCTATTTCCCCTCTTGAAAAGTGGAATGGTTCAACGAAGCAGCGTATTTAAACTTTTCTGCTTCAAAAGCGGACACAGTCCTGATGGGTTCGAAAATTGCATGGTAGGCATTACCGGAAAATGCAACACCTGTTTCGACGCAGCAACATGTTCATGTGCAATCAGTGAGCAAGCTTCCACGTCCACCATCAGAAACAATGGCGCACATGGCGATTCTAATGGCAGCTGCATGCGCCGCAGAGTCATTCATTCTGAAGGCTCTGTCATAGGTTTGCATACGCCTTGATACCAGCAGAACGCAACGAGGACCATGAGTGCTGCGCTGGCAACAAAGCTCCACCACAGGTTCTCAGGTGCAATACGTTGCCGGGTCAGCAAAACGGAAAAAGCCACTCCGCCCAAAATTGCCCCAGCAAGGTGGTGACCGTGTAATAGAAAGTCCACTTCCTTCTGTCCTTCACGAAAAGCCATGTTGAATACATTGGGTTGAAAGGCCAATCCATGTTTTCGACTTCGTAGACGTAGGGATTCATGTCGGCACGCAGTCCATCGATCGCGTATGCGAGCGAGAAAACTGCTAGAAAGCACAATAAGCACGCAAGGAAAGAGACGGCCGTCGCGCCTTGAAGGGAATACATCCAGCACCATCCGGTTCCTTGACACCTCGGGCACGTTTCCCACTGTCCTGGGATTTCCATGAACGGAAAGCCTTCTCTCCAAACTTCTTTCGTCCCATTGCATCCTGGACAAGCGTAGCCGTCTCCCTGCAGAAAGACGAAGCCAAACACTTCGACTGACAGGATTGTGACTAATCCCAGCATAATCCAGCGGTTCATCAGCATGCCACCTTCAGGAGAACTATCTCAACGTTCAACAATAAAAATCTCGCGGCAAATCTGTCGCGTCAAATGCACAGATACAGCTTCTCCAATAACGATTCCCGCAAGCCTCGTTGAGATACCTTCATTATGCGAAATGCGTCGCCGACGCTAGGCTGTTCTAGTAACGAGAGAAACATGGAGTGTTGCCTCCTAAATTCTTGGAAGCCTCCAGATAGTGTCGGAGTCTGGTGGCCATCATGGGCCTTCTGATCTAATATGGGCGCCTTTGAAGGCATCTTGTTGGACGCGAGATGTGCTGATCACGGGTGTTTTTGTCGATAGACGACAGCCTCTGTTCGAGTAGAAACCTTCATAAATAGGAATTGTTGATTAGACTGTGCATTTGAAGGGTGAGGCTTATGTCCAAACCTTTTTACGTGAAATTCGAAGTTTCAAAAGAGCTTGCAGATGCGGCCTATGAAGCCCTGCAAATAGCCGCGAAGACAGGCAACGTTAGAAAAGGCACAAACGAAACAACAAAGGCCATAGAAAGAGGACAAGCAAAACTTGTCATAATCGCCGAAGACGTCGAGCCGCCAGAGGTAGTTGCTCACCTGCCCCTTTTGTGTGAGGAGAGAAAGATTCCTTACACGTTCGTGCCAAACAAGGAAAAGATCGGCACGGCAATAGGGATAGATGTTCCCTCAAGCGCGGCGTGCATTGTGTCGGAAGGAGACGCTGCGGGACTGGTAAAGGAGATTGTTGCGAGAGTGGAGCAGACGAAGAAGGGAGCAGCTAGTCAATGAGCAGAGAAGACAAAGGTGCGCATCTGGAACCCATACCGGCAGAGGTAATTCAGGTCATCGGAAGGACGGGCGTGACCGGCGAGATCACTCAGGTCAGAGTCCGCATCCTAGAGGGAAAGGACAAGGGACGCATAATAACTCGAAACGTCAAAGGGCCAGTCAGGATGCAGGACCTACTCATGCTGCGGGAAACCGAGAGAGAAGCCAAGAAGATCAAAAGATAGCTCGCCAGCCAATTGAGGAAAACCGGAATGCCCAAGTCTAAAAAATGCTCTTTCTGCGGCAACGAATTCTCAGCGGGAACAGGCATGATGTACATCAAAAACGACGGTTCAATCTTGTGGTTCTGTTCAGGCAAGTGCAGGAAAAGCTCGCTGAAACTTGGAAGAGACGCGCGAAAGCTGAAGTGGACTGCATATTTCGGCAAGGAAGAAAAGGGAAGAGCGTGAACCAGCAGTCTCGACGGAGCAGCGTCTGGCTTTTCATTGACTTCTCGTCTTGAACATTCTTTCCCACAGCGGCTTGTTGTGTATGCAGCCGATGTCGGGCGATTCCACTTTCCCATTGAAGTAGCTGTAGGCCCTCGCGCGGCACCCACCACATATGTACTTGTCCGGGCAGCTTCCGCAACCCACTCTTTTTCCTTCCACCTCAAAATCCTCAAGTGCTTCTCGTGTTCGGAGACGCCACAACAGCGGATGAGTGTCCCAGATTTTTTCAAAGTCATCCTTCAAAATGTTCCCCAGAACGGTCTTTTCGCTGGTCTGAAAGAAAACGCAAGGCTTCACGTCACCGTTGGGCTCAAGGCAGCAGTACAGGCGACCAGCGCCGCATCCTCCTAGAAAATTGGCAACGTTTTCAACGCCCTTTTTTGCGGCGTAATGCGCTTCGACTACGAAGTTTTCGCCTTTCTGGCGGGAGAGCTGCCTCGTGACGCTCGCGTACTGTGGGCACGTGCTGAAGAACATGTCCGCCTTGATGTTTGAGCTTCCTTGCTTGTCTTCCTCCTCTTTCCTTTTTACGTACAACTGCAGCATTTCCCTTCCCAGAGTCCCAAGAACGTCATATCGCTGATCCGGCGTGAGGTCCAGCTCAACGTATGCCTTCGCTCTTCCCGTCGGAATGTAGTTGAAATGCATGAAGCGAGTGCCCAGCTTCTTCGTCAGTTCCAACAGCTTGTCCAGCTCGGCCAAGTTGTCTCGGTGCAGGACGGTTGCGATGCACGTGTCTATGCCTTCGTCGATCGAGTTTTCGACTCCCTGCACCGCCTTTTCAAACGAGCCGGACACTCCTCTGAAGGCGTCGTGAACTTGGGACGTTGCGCCGTCAATGCTTATTTCAACGTAGTCTACGCCTGCGTCTCTGATTCTCTTGGCGTTGTCTTTCGTGATGAGCGTGCCGTTTGAGGCGAAGCTGACGTAGCTTATCCGCTTTTTGGCGTATGCCGCAAGGTCGAAAATGTCCTTTCTCGCAAGAGGTTCGCCTCCGCTGAATGAGAGGGCGGGAAGGCCAATGCCGCAAAGCGTTGAAAGCTTGTCCAAGACCAGTTTGGCCTCTTCGGTTGAAAGCTCGCGTCGTCGGCCTCCGGCGTTCTCGTAACAGTGTTTGCAGCGCAGATTACATTGGTACGTGACGTTCCAGACTATCTCAAACGGCCCGGCGGGCGTGAAAGGCGTTTTTACGCCGAACTTCTCTATGCCTCTCATCATCAGGCCGAAACCCCGAAACCACGCTTCGCCGAACTGGTCTTTAAGGAACTGTCTCTGCATGAACTTCTTGTTCATATGTAGTAGTCGGCTTCCCACTTCATAGAATGGCCGCGCAACTCGTTTGCTGACGCGTCTGCACTCGGGGCACATGGGCACGGTCACGCCTAGGAAGTCTTTGAGCGAGTTCAGCAGCAAGTTGCCGTCGGTGGGACACTGTCTGTCAATCAATCTTATTGTGCGCCGCAGAATCGGGTTGCCAGCTATCTTGAAGAAGGAGTTTTCTACGGCTTCAATCCGCATAGAACTCCCTAAATAATACTGTCTCGTTCAGACATATAGGCGTTTTAGTTGCACATGTCGCCTTCCGATATATTCCAGACGGGAAAGAATCGATTTATTACGATATGCGATAACATGTTGTTCAGAGGGAAACAACATGCAGATAAGAAATAGGAAAAGCCCGAGAAAAACTGATCTGCTGAAGCTTTCCGACGTGGAAAAGATGAAACTGCTCAAGGCAGTGCGGCAGAGCCTCCAACAGAAAGCAGCAGAAGCGAAGCTTTGGCAGTCCTTTGTTGAAGCTGAGAACCTGACGATAAACGGAGAAGCAATTGCTCCGAGCGACATGCAACTTAAAGGTATTCCCGTCGCCGACCTATTCAGAAGTAGATAAAGCCGGTCATCTTGGCCAGGAGAAACCAGCACAAAGGCTTTGGCATACAGGAATCCCATGTTCTTCCGCAAATCTCCCGCTGTAGCCTTGAACCGCAAGCCAGAGGCAACCAGCCCTTGCACAGTGGCTCTTTCGGTTCCTTTCTCTACCGGCGATGGGAAGACTAATTTCTTTGTCGCAGCAAACGGTGCTCTGAAGTGAGTGCGACAACATGTCTGATTCAAACGTCGATCTTGCGGCTCCGTGCGGCTTGTACTGCGGTGCATGTATTGACTATGTCCTTCACAAAAGCTGCCATGGATGCAATTGTCAATGCGAGAAATGCGCCGCGTCGGAACATCGCCAATAATGCGACATTTACAGTTGCATCGAGCAGAAGAATCTCAAAGCCTGCTCTGAATGTGAGGAACTTCCATGTTCGAGACTGATAAGATTCTGTTATCACCCGGTTTGGCTGCACCATTTGCCTGTCATAGAAAACCTGCATAGGCGACGCCTGCTGGGAACTGGGAAGTGGCTCATGGAGCAGAAGGAAACTTGGGGCAACGAATGGTACCTTCGGAGATGGCTGTGGCTCCAGAAACGGTGTGAGAGAAGACATGAGCAGTGCCGGAGCGAAGTTTACGATATGTTCTCGGACGGAAGCAATGTCTAGCAGTGGTAGCGGGGGCTAGATTTGAACTAGCGATCTCTGGGTTATGAGCCCAGCGGGTTAATCCTGGCTACCCCACCCCGCTTCAGCGTTTTGACGGTTCGTCTGATGAATCTTCTTAATAAGAGCTACTGCTTCCGTATTAACAATTTCCCTTTGTCGCGTGACTCCGTCATGTCCGAATGTTACCTTGCTTTTCCTCAGAGGGGACATGCTTGTGCGAGGCGGAAGAGTTTTAGACCAGCGTCATCCCAGTACTGAAGAGTGGTGCACAACGTGAACAAGTCCTGCTTGCGCCTGTTGTCCAAGCCCAGCTTGGAGAACCCGACCTTCGTTCAAGGTCTTCCCGGCTTCGGAAATGTTGGAAAGATTGCAGCTTATCTCCTCGTGAAGTTCTGTGGTGCGAAGCCTTTCGCTGAGTTGTATTCGCCTTCCCTTCCAGACTACGTCAACGTAAGCAAGAAGGGAATCTGTCGCCTGCCGCATTACGAGTTTTACGCTGGTTCAACTGAGAACAACGACTTCATCATAATGACGGGTGATACGCAACCTTCATTCGAGGATGTTGTGGCTCATTACATGCTTTGCACTGAGACACTGGATTTTGCCGAGAAACAACATTGCGGCTTTGTCATCACAGTAGGTGGCGTGCCAATCTCGGACGAGAAGGCGCAGCAAGTGTACGTGGCTGCCACGTCATCTAGGCTGGCGCTGGAGTTCATGGAAAAAGGCGCGGTGATCTACAGCAAAGGGAGAATTGTTGGCGCGACCGGACTACTGCTTGGACTAGCGAAGGAACGCGGTCTTGACGGCGTCTGCCTGCTCGGCGCAACTGCAGGATTCAAGGCTGACCGCGGCGCGGGGTTCTCGGTCTTCAGATTCCTGATGAAGACGCTCGGAAACGAAGTAAAGGAAGGGTTATAAGAGGAAACGTCAATTTTAGCTGTTTATCGGAAAGTGGCTGCATGGCGAAGGAAGAAGCCAAAGGTGGAACGGGAATGCTAAGTTCAAAGTTCGTGAACATACTGTTGGTTCTGCTGGCGGCCTTGTTCGTTTTCGGCGGAGCCTATCTGTCCTATGTGCTTCAGAACGTTCTTGACGTGGGCTACTTCGTTTCAATCGCGTCGGGCTTTGCGCTGTTCGCTATTGGCCTGGTGCTGGTGTGGTTTCTGATCAGGCGAAAACTCATTCCCTAAATGCGTAAAGCGGCTTGTGTGCCTCGGATACCCTAGAGCACATCATTCTTTCAGACAACTAGGCTCGTCATCGGCGCTCCATAGAATGACCGGACCATGTTAAAAACCGTTCGGTCAAGCAGAGAAGTCGATTACAGTTGATGCGGTTGGTTCCAGTCCTTGGCAATTCGCTGTACGCCGTCGCATCCTCGAGTGAAGGTCATCTCTGCGTGCCTGCGCACTTCACTGTCGGAAAGCAAACTATATATAAAATATGCCGGCGGATATACTGACTATGCAAGAGGATAAAGAAAAGAAACTCAACGAAATGATCAAGAAGGACGAAGACTCGGCAAGGCGAACCACAATAATACTGAAGAAAGAAGAGCGCGACTTCATCGACTCGCTCATACGAGAAGGAAAGGAGCCCGGCATAAAGCCGCTCATCTCCAAAATGCTCGACGTCTACCGAAGCATGACGATCTACGATTGGCGCTTCCCAGGCGAGTACTACTGCGGCATAAGCCGAATAGCCTTCGTGAACGTCGAACTCCTCAACATACTCATCCAGAACGTCCCACGAGAAAAGCTGCGGGAAGTAGGCAGAACCATGGGGGAAGCATTGAAAGTCTCGATTGAGACAACCATCGGCACACAGGCCGCAGACCGTGAAAAGTGGCTTGAAGTCTTCAAGAGGCTAAGAGTGCAGGGCTTCGGCGACTTCTACCTCAAAGACAGGTACCTCCTCATAAAGACTCCCTTTCTCGCCGAATCTCAAATCTTGGCAGGCCTCCTTGAAGGCTTGTTCAGCATCGAGCTGGAAGTGAAAACCGCATCTCCGCCTCTCGTTTTCGAGATAAAAGAAAAACCGGCGCCAGTGGCAGCCAGCGGATAAGTCTTATACATTTGAAGTGAGCAGTATAGTCTGCTGAGAGGAGGACGTCATGTCGCTTCATGAGGCCATGCTCTACGAGAGGCTGGAGAACAAGAAGGTAAGTTGCTGTCTCTGCGCTCGCAGGTGCACCATAAACGACGGTGGAACAGGGTTTTGCCTGGTGAGAAAAAACGAGGGAGGCACCTTGTTCTCACTGGTCTACAGCAAAGCCGTCTCAGCAGGCATCGACCCCATAGAGAAGAAGCCTCTTTACCACTTCAACCCCGGAGCCATGGTCATGTCCATTGCGACAGTGGGCTGCAATTTCCGTTGCCAGTTCTGCGACAACTGGATGATCAGTCAAGACAGGAAGATCGCCGGCAAAGACTTTCCGCCGGGCGAGGTTGTGAAGGTAGCGAGAGACAACTGCTGCCAGGGCATAAGCTACACCTACACGGAGCCCACTGTGTTTCTCGAGTACGCGTTCGACACTTCCAAGCTCAGCAGGCAGGTGGGTTTCTTTAACACGTTCGTGACGAACGGCTACATGACTCCTGAGGCAGTGAAGACAATTGCGCCCTACATGGACGCTGTGACTGTGGACTTCAAAGGAGCCGCTGACCCGGAGTTCTATAAGGCGTTCTCTTCGGTGCCGTCGGTGGCGCCGATCTTCGAGTCATTGAAGGAGTTCAGACGCAGCAACGTCCACATCGAGATCACCAATCTGGTCGTACCCAAGTCAGGCGACTCAATTGAGAAGATAAGGCAGCTCGCCGTCTGGACGAGAGACGCAATCGGCAAAGACACGCCGTTTCATCTGCTACGCTTTCACCCCGACTACCAGTTGACGACAGTTCCGTCCACGCCGGTCGAAACGTTGGAGAAAGCCTACGTCGCCGCAAAAGACGCTGGTCTCAGCTATGTGTACGTGGGCAACGTGCCCGGCCACCCGTGCGAGAGCACGTATTGTCCGAGCTGCAACGAGCTATTGGTGAAGCGGTACAATTTTGTGATCACGCAATGGCACTTGACTAAGGACATGCGCTGTCCGGTCTGCGGCCACGAGGTTGCGATCAAAGGGAAGCTTCATCCGAGCGGCCAATCCTACCCGTACGCCCTGTTTTAATAGGGCACCGGCAGCAATAGTCCCAGAGCACCGTGTGGAGACTATCACGCCCAGACGCAACTGCAGTCCTTCATGACAGTCTCGTGAAGAAAAGCCTGAGACGATACTTCGCGGTGATGCAGAACGAGCTGCCGCCAAAATTCATGGTTGCGAAGACGCTCCCGGCAGACTTCAGCATGGAAGAAACGGCTGAGAGTCTCTGGCGACTCCACATGGAGATGGCAACAGATTTCCAGCGAGTCCAAGATGATGTTGACGCGGGAAGGATCGAACTTGGCGACATGCCGTCTCCCGAAAAGTCCTATCTGGAACTGAAAACCGAAATAGCCCGCAGAATTATCTCCCACTGCCATCTGTGCTCCCGCATGTGTGGCGTCAACCGACTGGAGGGCAAACTCGGCTGGTGCAGATGCGGCGTTGACATCACTGTTTCCAGCATCTTTGAGCATCTTGGCGAAGAACCGGAACTTGTTCCGTCCGGCACGATCTTCACGATGGGCTGCACGATGCGGTGCAAGCACTGCCAAAACTGGGGGATTTCTCAGTGGATTGAGAGCGGCCATATCTTCAGTTCTCTGGAGCTTGCAGCAGAGATTGAGCATCTTCGCATGAGCGGGTGCAGAAACGCCAATCTCGTGGGCGGAGAACCCACGCCGTGGCTCAGAAACTGGCTAGACGTGTTCGGGAATGTTCAGGTGAATGTTCCGGTCGTGTGGAACTCGAACAGCTACTACAGCCCTGAAACAGCGTCTCTTCTAAGAGGTTTCGTTGATGTCTATCTTCTCGACTTCAAATATGGCCCGGGTGAATGTGCAGAGAGAATTTCCGGCGCACCAGGATACTGGAACGCATGCGTGCGCAACCATCTCGACGCAGCCAAACATGGAGAGCTGATCGTGCGTGTTCTCGTTCTGCCGGATCATCTGGAGTGTTGCACAAGACCCATTCTGGAATGGATCGCCAAGAATCTGGGTGCAGAAACGAGAGTCAACCTGATGTTCCAGTACAGGCCGGAGTGGCGGGCACGCGAGGTTCCGGAGCTGTGCAGAAGCCTCTCCGAGGAAGAGAAGAAACAGGCTGTGCGGATTGCCGGAGATGCTGGTTTGAGGAATTTCATCACTTGAGATGGATTGGCAAGGCGGTGCTTTGAGACTGGCTGTCTTGTCAGTCAACAGAGCACATGTGCGATGGTGGACGGTTGCCTGGGGATGAATCGAAACGTATTTCTCCAACTCACATTCTTTCTAGAATGGAACGAGGAGAAACGGCATGGCTTACTGTCCAGAATGCGGCGGCGAAATGCAGTACATGATAGCCACCAAACACTACGTCTGCAAAAGCTGCGGTCTCTCCGTGACGCAGCAAGAACTCATGGAACTGAGAGACAAGCTCAAACCCAGCCTCGAAACCGAGGAAGAGGAACAGCAGAGACGCAAAAAAGAATATCTAAAATGGTACCTCAGTAAGAAGAAATAAGCCGCCCAGAGATTTGATTCTTGACTGGAAACCCAGCTTCCACCATGGAAGCTCCAGACAGCAACGGAGGAGAACTTGCCACATGTGGCCGGAAATGGAAATCATCTGTGTCGGCAACGAACTGCTAATAGGAAAAACCCTGAACACCAACGCTCACTGGCTTGCCGGAAAGGCAACCGAGGCAGGGATGAACGTTAGGCGCATAACAGTTGTGGCTGATGAAGTCTCAGAAATTGCCACAGCCATAATCGAGGCTTTTGAACGCAAACCGCGTTTCGTGGTGACGACGGGTGGACTTGGACCCACATTTGATGATAAGACGCTTGAAGGCATTGCCCGATGCTTCAACCGGAAGCTCGTCGTCAACCAGAAAGCCCTCGAAATGGTCAGACAGAAATACGAAAGCTACGACAGGCATCAGCCCTCGCCCAAAATTGAGTTGACACCTGCCCGCATGAAGATGGCGACGTTGCCGGAAGGAACAGACCCGTTGCCGAATCCTGTCGGAACAGCACCCGGCATGATCCTGCAGACCGACAACACAACTCTAGTAGCCTTGCCCGGCGTGCCACCGGAGATGCAGGCGATATTCAACCAGTCAGTAATTCTCCTATTGCGCAAGGAAGCTGGGGGATCAGGCTTCTACGCGACCAGCATGTACGTGGCCCACATGATGGAGTCGATGCTTGCGCCACTGATTGACGGAGTGATGAATGACAATCCCGGCGTCTACATAAAATCGCA
>Ga0315281_10000284_pt1 | contig 69106 bp, 55 predicted proteins | sample YL17G07_0_MG_FD_204540 | JGI IMG/M metagenome (GOLD analysis project Ga0315281, IMG submission 204540) | Sediment microbial communities from Yellowstone Lake, YNP, Wyoming, USA - YL17G07_0 | ecosystem: Environmental > Aquatic > Freshwater > Lake > Sediment | place: USA: Wyoming | collected...
TTTTACGGCGCCGTCACAAACTCGATGCTGGTGAAGGTTGGCACCGCCACTGTCAGCGGCACAACCGCAACTTCCAGTTTGTTTGATCCCGCTTCCAGTTTGGCAGTGTCGGCGGCGGAGAGGGTAATTTTATATTTTCCATCCGCGACAAAATCCGCCGCGCCCACTGTGACAATCTCGCCTTTGTTGTTGTAGAGCAGGAACTTCACAAACTTGATTTCGGATTTTGGATAGGGCTGCCCCTTGAAATTTACCGAGAGATCAAACGCCGCCTCTTGACCTATCGTAACCTTCTCCGCGCCCGTCAAATCGGCGGCGGCAAGTTTGGGCTCGACGAAGGCGCTCCAACGATCCGATTTATCGGGATACCAGCCGTTGTTTTTCAAGACGAGGGTTTTCTCGGTTAAAAATACTTTATCCAGATAGTAGGGTCCTGTTCCCATCCAGAAATGCCCGTGCGCGGCGTAGAACGCTTTGAGGTTTTCATAACGCGCTTTGGCTTCCTCTTTAGTGATGTACTTGCTCAATATCGGCTCAAATGGAATGTAAGAGTCGGCGATGGCTTGGTCGAGATGTTTGGCGAGAATCGCGAGGCTAGGTCCGCCGATGAAACTCATTTGCTCGACTTTTTTCTCGTCGGCTTTATCAATGGAATAAGCCAACTCGCCGTTTGCTTCGGCAAGGTTGCCAATGGCAATTTCGGGGAAGCTGCCTTCGCCCAAACCATAACCGGGCCACGCGCCGCCAACGTTTAATTCCGCGTCGGCGCTGAACGAGTCGCTGTATGATTCAACCACAAGCGGGTCGGTGGAAACAATCTTGAAACCCTTGAAGGTTGCGATGGAAGATTCAAAGTTAGCGGCGGAAACTTTGTCGTAAAGTTTGCTTTCTTTCTTATTGCGGTCAAAGCCCATTATATAAGACAGCATAATATCCGCCATTGAAAGGTTTGAGCCGTCGTGCCATTTGATTGTTTTGAATAAGTCGGCAGGATAATAAGTGACGCTCTTGCGTTTGGCGGTAGCGCCTTTTGGGAATTTTTCGCCGACGGTGACGAACTGCTGTTTTTTCGCGTCCCAATCTATGAGGGCGTCGGCGGGGACTTTGATTTCGTCCGCGAAGGATAACTTCACCCAAGGTTGCGTCGCCGTGACGGGCAACCCTTTCAACATGGTCACTTCGGCGCGTTCAATTCGCAAAGGAGAAACGAGACCGGTAAACGGATCGCTCATCGCGTCGCCGCTTTGCGTGGCGCGAATCGCCGCCTGATCCCATGACCAGTTGCTGCCCGCAATCGGATTCCACGGCTCGGTGAATAAATCAGAAGCCGCCCATTTAAGTTTGCCGCCTTCTTTATCCGCAAAGCGAATAGTGTAGGGCCAGATTTGCGCGCCTTCGAGTCCGGCGGCAAGGTCGTAAGAGACTTTGACCGTCGGAGTGTAGGGCGCAAAGCCTTTGCCGTCAATCAGCCACATTTGCAGAGAATCTTCCAGCGAAAGTTCAAGCGCGCGGGTCATCATCGTTCGGCGTTCGTCGAGGGTGTTGTATTCCGCGTTGGCAAGTTTTACGCCGAGTTTTTCAAATTCAGGGTCAGATTGATTGGCGGCGAAAACGTCCAACCCTTGCAAGCTGGAAGGCAGATACATTTCTTGAAATTGATTGCGCTGGTCGCGGTCAATATAATTCGCGCTCCATGCGACGGTGTAGATATGCCAAGCGCCGTCTGCGGCTTTGCCCTGCCATATCGGTCCCGCTTCGGAAGATTTTTTATATTGACGATCCACCGTGAAGCCGACCTTTTCAAGTTGACCCGCAAAATAATCGCCCAAAGGTTGGCGCGTGCCGTCGGCATCGGGACGAATCAGGAAAATCAATTTGATAACTTTGCCGTCTTTTTCCCATTTGCCGTCGGCGTTGAGTTTCGCGCCCATGCCTTCCATTTCGGTTGTGATAATGGATTTAGCTTTGTCAAAGTTGAAAGCGTATTTCGCTTCCAGTTTTCGCGCCACGTCGGCGAGGTCGGCGTAATCAGGAAATTGAGTCGTGATCGGCAAAAATTTCAACAAGCCGCCGCCCGCGTAAACTTCCTGATTGATGTAATTGCGATCAACCAGCCAGTTGGTCGCCGCGCGGATTTTGCGATTAACAAAAGGATTGAGTTCGCCCGATTTAAATTTAGCGGGGTTGAACAACATGCCGTAATAATAGCCGTTTTGCTTGGTGTAACTCAACTTGGAATCTTTAATGGATTGTAAATCGGCGCTGGAAAGCCCGTCGGCGTAGACGTCAATCGCGCCTGCGCCAATTTGCGTGACGGCGGAATCTTTGGCGACGACGGAGACGTCAATCTCATCCAACCAGCCGCCCTTGCCCGACTGTCGCGCCGGCATTTGCGGCGCTTGGGCTTGAGACGGCGGTTTTGCGGCAGAGCCTCCGCCGCAAGCGGAAAGAACCACGCTAAAAATAATCAGCAGACCAAAAACGAACGTCAAACGGTTTCGCAACATTTTTTGCCTCCATAAAGAAATTAGTGGATATGAAGTAAAGTTTCGGCGCTGTTATTATCTTCCAATCGCATTCTTTACCTCGCTTATCAATTACGCTTGCATTATAACCAAATTATTGTATGATTATTAAAAAATAGGACTTACGCAAGACGCTCCCTCATCCCCAACCCTTCCCCCGAAGGGGAAGGGAGTCCCCTCTCCATTCGGGAGAGGGCTAGGGTGAGGGCAAATCGCGCAAGCCGTCTTGCGTAAGTCCTAAAAAATACAATATTGCGCGACAGATTCCAATAAGCCATCCGAGCAACGCTCCAGACGCGAGAGGGGTATCGGGAACTTTTTCCTCGCATACATCGTTAAGTTTATAAAATCAAACTTGGAGGCCATCATGAAACAACCCCTTTACGCTCTGCTCGTCGTTCTCTTAACCGCCTGCGCTCCTGTCGCTAGAAACATTCCCACCGACAAGCCCGCTACGGATCATCCCGTGAATCGCAACGCCGCGCCAACTCCGCAACCAAGCGCTCCACCCCCCAGATCAACGGACTCAAATCGCATGCGCGGCGCCGTCTATCTTGATTCAACGAACCTACTCACAATGGAAAGCTTCCCGTTACAATTTGCGCTGGTCCTTAAAGGCAATCTACCGACGCCTTGCCATAAACTAAAAGTAGCGGTCAGTCCGCCAGACGCGCAAAATAAAATTGTCGTGGACGCCTATTCGGTCTTCGATCCCAACGTAATCTGCGCGCAGGCGCTTCAACCGTTTGCGGAGAATTTTCCGCTGGGCAGTTTTCCCACCGGTCATTACGTTCTTTGGGTGAATGGAAAACAAGTCGCTGAATTTGACGCGTAAAAATTTAGCGTTCGCCGTCTTCCCGACTGATTTTTCCCACCCGCGCATTCGTCAACCTGATTAAATCTGCGACGGATAATTGAACGTTCAATCCACGCTGACCGCCTGAGATGTAAACCTGTTCATACTCTTGCGCGACGGCATCAAGCGCGACATGAAAGCCTGTGTTGATTAAAGCCAGCGGCGAAATTCCGCCCACTTGCAAACCGGTCAACGCTTCCGCTTCCCGTTCGGTTGGCAACGTCATTTTCTTCTCGCCCAAAAACGCCGCCAGTAATTTCAAATCCACCACGCAGACGGCGGGGATGATCGCCAAAACGGGTTTTTTCTTTGCGCGCGTCGTTACGATGGTTTTGAAGACTTGTCGCGCGGGAACGCCGAGATATTGCGCGGCTTCCAACGCGCCCAGTTTTTCAACGGGCAATTCATGCGCGCCGTATTTTACTTTGTGGGCGTCTAAAAATCTTGTGACATTATTTGTAATGGTCATCTGCTCTTGTAAAATCCTGTAAAATTATAAACAGAGCTTACGCAAAACTCTGCGTAGGGCGCGTTCTCTCACGCGCCGCGGGCGAAAATCGGCGTTAGAGAATGCCGCTTACGCTCCAAAGACGTTATTTTGCGTAAGTCCAAAAACAAAAATATAAGGAGGTTGCCATGCCAGACCAAGAAACTGAAAGACTAAAACGGCTGCGCGATAAACAACTCAATGTACGCGACCCATTAATCAAAGAACGCCAATTCCAGCGCAATATGTCGGTCAAAGAAAAACGGATGCGAAAACCCCTCTCCCTGCAAGAAGATTGGAGAAACATTCCCTATGTCGTCAAAGCCCCGTTGTTTGCGCTCATTTTTGGCGTAATTGGCGCAATCGCGCTCGTCAGTTTATGGAGTTCGCCTTACGCGATTTATGTCGGCGCGGGCGCAACCGTGGGGCTCATTATTTTTGGGGCGGTGTTGGGCAACGCGCTTGACCTGCGCGAGAATATCAAGAAACATCTTTAATAACTGACGCCGCGCAGATCTCTCCCTCATCCCCAGCCCTTCCCCCGCAGGGGCAGGGAGTCCCCTCTCCCGCAGGGAGAGGGGTAAGGCGCGTCAAATAAGAGAAACGCCAAAGCGATTTTTGCGTCGCATTCTTCAATCACGCATAGTAAAATATAAGCCTGATGAAACCGCTCAATAGCTCCGTCTCTATTGACCACCTTCTCGCGCATCTTCCCGAAAATTACACCGAGGCAGACCGCGAGTTAGCGTTGCGCGCCTATCAAACGGCGGAGGAGGCGCATCGCGGACAAAAACGCCATTCGGGCGAGCCGTATATGAATCACTGCGTTGCGGTCGCCAGCATTTTATCAGACTTAAAAGTTCCGCCCGAAGCGCTTGTCGCTGGGCTGTTGCACGACACGGTGGAAGACACAACCATTACGCTGGAAGATATCGGCCGCGATTTTGGGGAGACCGTTAAAGATCTTGTGGACGGCGTGACGAAATTAACGCACCTGCCGCGCCTCTCGCGCGGAGACCAACATGCGGAAAGCGGCGCCGTCGAACAAGAAGAAAAACTAAACGCCCCCGCTTTGTTGGGACGCAAAGAAAACTTAGTCGCTGAAACGCTTCGCAAAACCTTTGTCGCCATGAGCAAAGACGTCCGCGTGATGTTCATCAAGTTGGCGGACCGTTTGCACAACATGCGCACGCTCGACCACATGCCCGAACATAAACGTCTGCGCATCGCTCAAGAAACCCTTGATATTTTCGCGCCCGTCGCCAGTCGCTTGGGAATTTGGCAGATGAAATGGGAGTTGGAAGACCTCAGTTTTTTTTACGTCAACCCCGATAAATATAAAGAAATAGAAGACCTGCTCGCCGACGACCGCGCCGCCCGCGAAGCCAAACTCGAGGCAATCAAAAAAAATATTTTGGCGGCGCTTAAGAAACATCACATTCAAGCCGAAATCAGCGGACGTCCCAAACACATTTACTCGATTTATCGAAAAATGCAAAACAAGGACAAGTCCTTCGATATGCTCCGCGACTTGCGCGCCGTGCGCCTGATTGTGCCGACGGAGCAGGATTGTTATATCACGCTTGGCGTAATTCACGCCGCATGGAAACCCATCCCCAAAGAATTTGACGATTACATCGCCGCGCCCAAAGAAAACAATTACAAGTCGTTGCACACCGCCGTCTTTTATGAGGACAACCCGCTTGAAGTGCAAATCCGCACCCATGAAATGCACCTCAATTCCGAATACGGAGTCGCCGCGCATTGGCGTTACAAAGAAGGCGGCAAACGCGCGGATGAAAATCATGGGCTGTTCTTGAACACCCTGCGCTCGATGGTCGAGTGGAGCTCGGACGTCCACGACGCGACGGAATTCGTCGAATCTATGCGCAACGAAGTTTTTCAAGAGCGCGTGTACGCTTTCACGCCGCGCGGCGACGCCATTGACCTGCCCGGCGGAGCCACGCCAATAGACTTCGCCTACCATGTCCACACCGACGTCGGCCACCGTTGCGGCGGTGCGCGCGTCAATGGAAAATTGGTTTCGCTCGACCATAAATTGAAGACGGGCGACCGCGTCGAAATTTTGACCTCGAAGCGCGGCGGTCCCAGCCGAGATTGGCTCAACCCTAATCTTGGGCTGGTCTGCACGCAACGCGCGCGCTCCAAGATTACGCTTTGGTTTAAGAAATTAGAAGACGCGACCAATATCGCGCAAGGCCGCGCCGCGCTTGAAAACGAATTTCATAAACTGGGGTTAAGCGAAAACGTCAACTTTGAAAAGACCGCGCGCAATCTCAATTTCAAAACGCCCGACGAAATGTTTCTTGCGCTTGGCAACGGCGATTTGTCGCTCAACAAAATCATCAAACGCGTTGTGCCAAAAGAAGAGACCGAAGCGGAAGAGTTTTTCAAAATCAACCCGTCTTCAAAAGCCACGTCGGAAATCGTCGGACTTAAAAATATGCTTTCCATTATGGCGCAATGCTGCAATCCTATGCCCGGCAACCAAATTATCGGGTACGTCACGCGCGGGCGCGGCGTGACCGTTCACCGTAAAGATTGCCCAAACGTCAAAAAAATTAAAGACAGCGAGCGCTTGCTCCAAATTCGATGGGGGTACAAAGAAAACGCCTACCCCGTGCCGATAAAAATCCAAGCGCTGGACCGCCCCGGTTTGGTTAGCGAAATCACCGGGTTGCTTTCTGCGGACAGCATTAATATATCCAACGCCTACGTCCACACCGACAAAACCGAAGCCGACGTGAAATTGACGATTGACGTCAAAGATATTTCGCAGCTCAGCCGCATCCTCAGCCGCATCGGCGCTATACCCGGCGTTACGGAAGTTCACCGCGTAAAGCCCGGGTAAAATTTTCTCAACAAAACTTTGGGGTTTGGAAATTCCATGAAAACATCAGACGTCCTCAACCGCTACGCAATTCTTTTGATATTCGTCGCCGCTTTTGTATTTTACGGAATCAGCGCGGGCGTAAAAATAACCAAGCAAACAAAAACTCCCCATTATATTTATTTGGCATACTCGTTTTTACACGGCAAGACAAATCTTATCGCGACGCCTGACGGCAAATTTGATTTGATTTCGTTTGAAGGCAAATCGTACGTCATTGGCGGCGTCGCGCCCGCGCTGTTGGCGCTTCCGTTTGTCGCCGTCTTCGGGATAACTTTCAGCGACGTTTTGTTCGGCGTTTTCATCGGCGCGTTAAACGTCGCAATGATGTATTCTTTGTTAACCCGCCTCGTCGAAAAAACGTCAACGCGAATATGGCTGACCGTTTTCTTCGCCTCCGGGACGTCGCATTGGGCGCTCGCCAGCGTCGGCTCGGTTTGGTTGAACGCGCAACTGACGGCGTTATTGTTTATGATTCTTTTTGCGTGGGCGACAATCCGCGACGAGACTTGGCAAGCGGGATTATGGCTGGGCTTGGCGTCGCTTGCCCGCCCGCCCATCGTGGTCGCCGCGCTGTTTTATTTGACTTACGTTTTTATCCGCGAAAGCAATATAGGACGCGAACAAACGCGGATTGACGCGGAAAAAAAAATCCGCGCCCTCCGCGTTTTTTCGTGTCTCATTTTAAAAAAACTGATTCCGTTTGGTCTCGCGCTATGCGGATGTTGGATATTCACGCTGGGCTACAACTATCTGCGCTTTGGCGCTCCGCTGGACTTTGGCTATGAATATCTTGTGGGGACAAAAACATTAACCGACGCTTATGCGGCAAGCGGCGGATTCAACGTTCAATACATGCCTTGCAATATATACGTCTCGCTTTTGGGAGCGCCCAATATTGACCTGCCGCTTTTGCCGCGCGTCAACGCGATGTGCGCCCACCTTGATCCAATTACCCGCGATTTCGGCAAAGCGTCCAAATTTTTCAATCCGCTGGGGATGAGCATGTTCCTCGCCGCGCCCGCGCTCTTGCTGATCTTCCGCGCAAAACTGCGCGATGATTTAGTCGTCCCCGCGTGGGTCGGCGCGATTAGCGTTTTGATTCCGCTATGGATGTATCACGCCACCGGCTGGGTTCAATTTGGATATCGTTTCACAACGGACTTTATGGTTTTTATATTGATCCTGCTTGCCCGCGCAGTTAAACAAGTCGGTTATTTAGAAAAAACGTTAATTGGGCTGTCCGTGATCATGGGCGCGATTGGAATGTATCTCACTTACTATTCCGTTTTCGGTCTCTTCTGGCACGAGATGTTTTACAAACTTCTCTATGAACTGACGCGAAAGATATACCGCATCGCATTTTGACAACGAGTCTCCCGTGACTTTCCTCAAAGCCAACACCCTAAAAATTGCCGCGCTCCTGCTGACTCTCTTATCCGTCGCTTTGCGCGTCGTTGCCATTCCCCACTCCAATCAAGACCTTGTTTCATTTAACCTGATTTGGTACGAGACGTTATCCAAAGGCGTCGCCCAAGCGCTGGCGACGGATTTCGCCAACTACACCCCGCCGTACACTTACTTCCTCGCGCTGGCGACTCTGATGCGCGGTTTTATCGCGCCGCTGACCGCGATAAAACTCATCCCTACTTGCTTTGATATTCTCGGCGCGTTTTTGATTTACAAAATCGTCGCCCTCATCCCCGCCCCATCTCCCGTAGGGAGCAGGGAGAAAAATCCCCTCTCCCTGCGGGAGAGGGCTAGGGTGAGGGCGCGTCCTCTACTCGCGGCGGCGATTTACTTCAGCGCGCCGACGGTCTTAATCAACAGCTCCTATTGGGGGCAAGCGGATTCGCTTTACACCGCCTGCTTGTTAACCTGCTTGTATCTTCTAATGACCGAAAGACCTTTTTTCGCCATGCTCGCGTTTGGCATGGCTTTTACTTTCAAAGCGCAAGCCATTTTTTTATTTCCATTTCTGGCGATATTGGCGCTGCGCAAAAAAATTCCTTTACTTTATTTTGGATTAATTCCGCTCGTATATTTGGTTGCCGTCGCGCCCGTCGTTTTGCTCGGCAGACCGTTGCTTGACACGTTGTTGATTTACGCCAATCAATCAAACACCTTTGCCAGCCTGACGATGAACGCGCCGAATTTATATTACCTGCTTCCCCGCGAATGGCGCGGAGTTATCGTTCCGCTGGGGATTTTTATCACGGCGCTCACGCTCGCTGATTGGGTTTACGCGACGGCAAAAGCCAACATGCTTTTACCGCTGAGACACAGAGACGCCGAGAAGAAAAATAAAAAAAACTTCGCGTCTCAGCGTCTCAGTGGTGAAGAAGAATTTATTTTTCTCGCCTTCGTCTCCGTCGCGTTGACTCCATTTCTTCTGCCGAAAATGCACGACCGCTATTTTTATCCCGCCGACGTTTTATCCATCGCGCTGGCGTTTTATTTTCCTGCGCTCTGGTTCGTTCCCATTCTTTATCAAATCATTTCGCTGACGGCGATTTCGGGATTTCTATTCAACGCCAGCCCAACCGCCATCGCTCTTGCCGCGTTGTTGAATTGCGTTACGCTCGCCGTCATTCTGCGCGAACAAAGATTGCTTGAAGAACGCGAAGCGGCAAACCCCAAAATCACATCCGCGTTGGCATGGCTCGCAACGCTGATTGTTCCCATCGTTTTATTCGGCTTGGGATTAAACTTTTTGCTCTCGCCGTATTTTTTAAGAAGCGTTTACGCCATCCCCGCCGATGATTACGGCATGAGCAAATCGGAGCGCTTTCATTGGGCGACGCAAACGCTGGATTATTTAACCAGCGATAAAAAAATAACCTACTTGAGCGCGCTGAAATTTGAAAACGGCAAACCTGTTTTCAACGAAAGCGAAACTGCCCTCGTTGAATCCGCAAAAGACATAACGCAAAACGCGCTCAAAGTTTGGCAAATCGCTTTATTGACTTTGTTCATGCTGGCTTGGCTGGCTTGGGCGGGGAACTGGACGCCAACGCTTCGGCGCGGAGTGGCGCGGGGCGGCTGGTTAACTGTCGGGGCGGGCGGCGCGTTCGGGGGGGCAGGTTTAATCGGGATGACGCATCAACTTTCAGCGGCGAAAGATACGCTCAACGTCTTGTTTCCAATCCAAGCGTTGCAAATCGCGTTTCTATTTATCGCAATCCTCATGGTCGGCGGCGGAATCTGGCTGGCAAAAACAAACCCTCAAGATGAATGATATAATCCCGCCGCTTTATGTTATCCGTCACCGAAGCGCGCGAGCGCATCATCTCCCATTTTCAACCTGTTGCGTCGGAAAGCCTTCCGCTGATTGAGTGCGCCAACCGCGTCTTGGCGGTGGACGTCGCGGCGGCGCATGACGTTCCCATTTTTGATAATTCATCCATGGACGGCTTCGCCCTGCGCGCCGTCGACTCGACAACCGCTTCGCGCGTGACTTTGCGCGTGGTCGCCGACGTCCCGGCGGGAGCTACGCCGACGGCGATTCTTGCGCAAGGCGAATCCGCGCGGATTATGACGGGCGCGCCCATGCCCGCCGGCGCCGACGCGGTCATCCCCGTTGAAGACACCGACTTCAACTCGCGCGAGGCGGGAACCGTCGCGCCGCCAACCGTTTCGTTTGCGCGAATTGTCGCGGTGGGCGAAAACGTCCGTCCGCGCGGAATGGACATGCGCGCGGGCGACGTCGTTTTGCGCAAGGGGCGCGTTCTCAAACCGCAAGATTTAGGTTTGCTGGCGGCGTTGGGCGTCGCGCAGGTTGAAATCTATAAAAAGCCGCGCGTCGCGTTGCTTTCTTCGGGCGATGAATTGCTGGATGTGGACGCGCCGCTGACGGCGGGAAAAATTTACGACTCGAATTCTTACGCCCTGAACGCGTTGATTCAAAACGAGGGCGCGGAAGTCCTGCGACTGGGAGTCGCCAAAGACGCCCGCGCATCGGTGGAAAATTTATTGCAAAAAGCGATTGACGCAAACGTAGATTTGATTATCTCTTCGGCGGGCGTCAGCGTGGGCGCGTTTGATTTTGTGAAAGAAGTCATCGAAGCGCAGGGCAGTTTGGATTTTTGGCGCGTGAACATGCGTCCCGGCAAGCCGCTTGCCTTTGGCGAATATCGCGGCAAACCGTTCATTGGCTTGCCGGGCAATCCCGTTTCGGCTTTTGTCGGCTTTGAAGTTTTTGTGCGCGACGCGCTGGCGCGGTTAAGCGGTCAAGCGCTCAAAGGCGGCGTGGAGCGCGGGCGCAGAATCAAAGTAATCTGCGGAGAGCAAATCGAATCCGACGGGCGTGAAAGTTACCTGCGGGCGAAAATCCGCGAAGAAAACGGAAGTTACATCGCCGAGTTGACCGGGCATCAAGGTTCAGGCAACCTGCTTTCGTTAACGCTGGCGGACGCTTTACTAATCATTCCCGCTGGTGTAAAATGCGTCCCTGTTAACCAAAAAATGGACGCTATATTATTATGAGGAACGATGGATAAACAGTTGTATCGCGCGGCGGTTGCGTTGGCAATTATCGGTTTGCTGGTTTCAATTTATATGACCGTTTACAAAATCACATCCAACAATAAAATGTGTCTCGGCTCTGGCGATTGCTCTACGGTCAACGCCAGCCCCTACGCCGCCGTGAACGGATTCCCTGTGGCGGCGATTGGCATAATTGGATACGCCGCGATTCTTGCAACGCTGTATTTTGAAAATCGCCATCCGTTCTTCCAACAAAACGGAACGCTGATGATTTTCGGCATGGCGCTGACGGGCTTTATTTTCACCGTTTGGCTGATTTACGTCGAACTCGCGTTGCTCAAAGCGCTTTGCCCGTTTTGCGTGACGTCGCAGGTTGCGATGACGATCATTTTTATCATCGCCGTCGTTCGCCTGATTAAACAACCCCAATCTTAGGAGGAAGCGAAATGCCCCGAATTAAGTGCCATTATATAGATTGCGTGTTCGTGGACGAAACTTATTGTTCCGCCGCCGCCGTTGAGTTGGATCCCGAAACGGGATGCAACACCTATTCCGCCACAGATAGCGTCGTCAAAAAAGACGCCGGCTGGGACGAAGAAGATGAAGCGGAAGAATGGGAAGAAGAAGAAGGGGACGACGAAGACGACGACTGGCTTGACGACGAAGACGAGTTCTAACCCCGTTCTTGCTTAGCTGACAATTGATTCCCCCAAAAAAGCCTTCTCTGCGCGAGGAGGCTTTTCAGTTTTTTAAATTCCAGAACCAGAGAATTGATACAACAATATCCCCGCCGCAACCGCGAGATTAAGCGAACTGACGCGCCCGCGCATGGGCAGCGAGACAGTCGCGGCGCACGCGGCGGTTTGTTCGCGCGTCAGTCCCTTTTGCTCGTTGCCTAAGATTAAGATCCATGGGGTTTGCGGGATCAGCGTTTGATAATCCACATCGGCTTTAGCGGACGCGCCAATGAGTTGATAATTCTCCTGTCGCGCCCAATCCAGAAATTCATTGAACGGCGCTTGCACGATTGGCTTCCAGAACAACGTCCCCATACTGGCGCGGACAACGGTGGGATGATATTGCTCCACGCCGCCTTCAAGCAGGAAAAGCGCGTCCGCGTTGACGGCGTCAAGCGTGCGCAAAATCGTCCCGACATTGCCGGGGTCTTGCGGCGAGACTAAAGCCACAGCGCGCGCAAAGGGTTTAATTTCAGCGAGCGACGTCTGTCTTTGGCGAACCAGCGCGAGAACGCCTTGCGGGTTTTCTTTTTCAGTCAAAGATGCGATGACTTGAGCGGAGACCGCTTGCGGCGGAAACGGGAGGCGGGAGAGCAAGTCATGCGCAAATGAACTGGTTAATAAATCGGGCGCGTACAACACGGCTTCAATTTCCCACGCCGCTTCGAGAGCTTCGCCCAGATGATGAATGCCCTCGACGAGAAATAACCCCGTTGCGACGCGGGTTTTCTTGTGACGCAAAGCGCGCGCCTGTTTAATCAGCGGGTTGGAGGGGCTAATGTAGCTTGGCATAAATAATAGCAGGGATGACAACTTGCAGTCATCCCTGCGAAAAAGATTTGCTCTTCGGCAGTCTGGCGATCATGGTCATAAATAATTAATGACTTTAGATCCATAACTTTGCGTCGTCAGGTTTCCCTGATTTTGCCTTTCGGTAGTCGGTCAGTCTTGACCCGCTATTGCGCCGGTTTTAGACCCATGACTTTGCGTCGCCGTCTTTTGGCGGTTTTGCTTTTGTCGGCAGTCTGGCGGTCTTGGCTCAGTTCAGCTTTAGACCCATGACTTTGCGCCATCAGGTTTCCCTGATTTTGCTCTTTCTCGGAGCAACTGTATTATTGCACGAGATAAAACGAAATACAATCACTCATTTGTTCTAATTTAGGGCTTACGCAAAATAACGCCGATTGCTTCCAGCGGCGCGTTAGAGAACGCGCCCTACGCAGGGTTTTGTATTTTCACTCAATCGCCAATTACAAATTTATTCCACTCACTCGCCTTACGCGCCCTCACCCTAACCGCTTCGCGTCCCGTAGGGAGAGGGGACGCCCTTCCCCTGCGGGGGAAGGGCTGGGGATGAGGGAGAATTCTGCGTAAGGTGAATTACTCATACGCCAACACTTCACGAATGGTCAAACGCGCGGCGTTGTGCGCGGGCAAAATGGACGCGACGAGGGAAAGCGCCAAGACCAACGCGAACCAAATTCCGTAGCCTGTAAAAGTGAACACGACTTTAATCGGCGTTTGAAAGACCGCCAAACTCACGATGGTTGAAAGCAGATAAGTAAACGGAATGGATAAGATAATGGCTAACGCAAACGAGATAGCGCCAATGACGAAGCCTTCCGAGATGACGGCGCGCATGACGGCTTTGTCGTCCGCGCCGACGGCGCGCATAATGCCGATTTCGCGGGTGCGCTCCAAGACGTTCATGCCCATCGTTCCCGTCAAACCCATCGCGCCGACAATGGCGGTGAGAATCGCCATGATGAGCAGGAACACCACAAGGACGTCCAAACTCTCGACGGCGTTGTCCATCGTCGCCGTGCCTGATTCCGCTAGCCGAACTTTAAAGCCTTTGTCGCGGAAGAAGCGATCTAATTTTTCCGCCGTTGCAGTTTGAAAAGCGCGCTCGTGTTGAGTCGTCACAACGCGATAAGAAGCGGCGCGATTGGCAAGGTCTTGCGCGTGCGAAGTGTATTCAAACGGGGTGTATCCTAAAATGCCGTCGCGCCCGATGAATTTGAAGACGCCGATAATTTGCCAGGTTTCCTCGCGCCCGTTGATTTTGAACGTGATTGGATCGCCCGCTTTCATGTTCGGATAATATTTCAACGCGGCTTCGCTGATCGCCAATTTGCGCCGTTCGTTTTTATGCTTGTCAATCCAATTGCCCGACAAGATAATCGGCGTGACCAGTTTGCTGTCGGCGGGCGGCGCGAGGATGTTCAAGTTATCCACGACCGCGCCGTTGACTTGCAACTCCGCGCTCATAAACTGCCAGCCTTCGATGCTTTGAACGCCGTCCACTTGCTTGGCGAGCGCTTCCACTTCGCTGAGGCGATACGGTCTGTCAAAATCCAGCGTCACGTCGGCGCGGAAATATTTTCCAATTTCGCCGATGTAATCATGGAGGGTCACGCGCACGTTGAAGACGGCGATAAAAATCGCGCCGCCCATCGTCAAGGTAAAAAGAGTCAACGCCAAGCGTCCGCGTCGCCGAAACGTATTTCGCAAAGAAATAATAAACGGGCGCGGCAGATGAATCCCGCGTCGCGCGAGAAGATGCGAGAATTGCAACAACGTCCAATCCAACCAATTCACGCGCTTCTCGTCGGCGTGTTTGTGCGGCTTGTTTTCGTCGCCCGCTAAATCTCCGCTGAGCGCGCGCAAAACCGTGATGCGCGAACCGTTCAACACGGGGGCGAGTCCCGCGACGAGGGGGGCAATCAATCCCACCGCAATTTGAATCGCGAACGCTGTCGGCACGATGCGATAGCCGAGCAAGCTAAAGTTCATTTGCTCCGCGATGAAAGACGCCAATCCATACGCGCCTTGTCCGCCGGCGGGAATGGCAATGAGCAACGCCAAGACGCTGAACGCCATGATGAGCGCGAGATACATGACCAGCACTTGTTTTTGACTGCCGCCCACCAATTTGATCACGCCGATATAACGCAAGTGCTGACTGAGCAACGCTTCCAACGTGTTGGCGATGAGCGAACTGGAAAGCAGAACAATCAAGACGCCCAGCGCCATTAAAATGCCCAGCACCGCGTTGACCGTGTCCGCTAGCGGATGCGTGTGTTTCATTGAAAAGCGCGTTCGCGCGACGGCTATGCCGTTCTTCTCCAACCGATCTTTTAAATCTCCGCCAATTTTGCGGATGTGCGCCATGTTGTCGGCGTTGTCCGCGACGGTGACGTACGCGCGATTGAAGAGCTCGGGTTGCCCCAAAGTTTGGAGCGTCTTCATCACGGTATAGGCGTTCGGCGGCGCCGTAAAATCCCCCGCGCCGGAGCTTGAATCCTGCGCAATGCCGACGACTTTCAAAGTTTTTGTCGTGCCGTTGGGCATTTCAAAAATGAGACTATCGCCCACCGCGACGGTTATTTTCTTGAGGGCGTTTTTCTCCAAAACGATCTCGTCTTTGCGCGCCTCCGACCTGCCCGAAACGGGGACGAGTAAATTGATTTTGTTCTTGCGAAAATCTTTTAACGCGACAATATCCAGCGTCACCCATTTGGAGCTGTTCGCCGTTCTGACGCGGAAGTTGACCACGCGCCGCCCTTCGCCTTGCAACACGCCGCGCGCGTTGCGAACCATCGTTAGTTGGTCGTCGGTAAAGTTGGCGGTGCGCAGCTCCACGTTGGAGGGGTTGTTCGCCGCGTAGGAAACGCTCATATCGTTGCCGATAATCTGATACGCCCCCGCAATCACTCCAATCGAAAAAACGCCTACCGCGATGGATAAAACCACCAGCGCCGTGCGCGCTTTGTTGTCCCATAAATCGTGCCAAACCTTACGCCATCTTGGTCGCATAATGATAAATTTTACCAGACGTTGCGCCAAACAAAATTCAGCGTTTGTCATTGTCGTTGCGAGGGTGTTTTTTTTGAAGCAATCCTCTCGCGCCCTCACCCTAGCCGCTTCGCGTCCCGTAGGGAGAGGGGACTCCCTTCCCCTGCGGGGGAAGGGTTGGGGATGAGGGAGCGGCTTGTGGTACAGCGACGGTGACTTCGTTACATCATCATCGCGCAAAAACGCCGCGAGATTGGACATTACGGCGGAGAAGGCGAAGAAGTGATTGAAGCGCAGTCGTTGGAAGTGTTTCAGTGGGCGGGTGAATTTATGGAAGTCGCGCAAAATTTTTTAGCGGACGATAGCGAATGAAAAGCCGTTCGAGCTTTCGCGCAAGCGAATCGCGAACGGCTTTTTTCGTTTTCTCTTTTTACGCGCCTGAGGCGCTGACGCTCTTGACGTCCGCGTCCATTGCGCGCAACTCAAGCCCTTCGTAAAAATCAAACTAACGGAGCAAACTCCAAACGACGGGAATCATGCCAAGCGCGGCGCAAGTCAAAATACCGACGACGAGAATTGTCAAACACGCGGGAAGCGCCCAACGAAGCCATGTCCAATAGGCGTAGAGATTCCATGCGCGGATGGCGAGGGGCTGGGCTTTTCGCAGAATATCGCTCGCCTCCATTTCGGGAACTTGAAAAGGTTGCGGCTTCGTCGAAATTTTTTCCGCGCTCGGGTTTGCTTTCATCCGCAACGCTTCGGGGATGGTCAAGTTCGCGCCGCAATAAGCGCAGGGAATATGCGTTTTCCCCGCTTCGGGATACGACGGCGCGCCGCAAGCGGGACAGGCGATAGTTTCTTCGGGCATATTTGTCTCCAAAATTCACTACCGTACAAAATTCGTATAGGACGCAGACGAGCGCGGATTAACGCGGAAAAAAACAATTAAAAATCCGCGTTCTCGGCGCGCTTCGCGTCCGCGTCCCATTTTGAAATGTACGGTAGAGAACTCCAAACTCGGTTTTGCTTTGCGCTTATAATACTATGCAAACCATAAGCGAGGAAGCATGACGGAACAATTCACATTCGGCGGCGAAATTGTCTGGAGACCGACGCCCGCAGACATTGAGCGCGCGCATTTAACCGCGTTCATGCGAACGCGCGGCGTAAAAGATTTTGACGAGCTCATGCGGCGTTCCACAAGCGACGTCGCGTGGTTCACCGACGCAGTTTTGAAATATCTCGACATTCAATTTTACGAGCCGTATTCAAAAGTCGTTGACCTTTCCAACGGGATTCAATTCCCAAAATGGTGCGTGGATGGGAGGATGAATATTGTTCACAATTGCGCGGATAAATGGCAGGCGACAAAAGCGGAAAGAGAAAAAAAGGCGATTGTTTGGGAAGGCGAGGAGGGACAAATAAGGACATTGACTTACGAAGAATTATATAAAGAAGTAAATAAAGCCGCGAATGGATTGCGTTCGTTGGGGTTGGGCAAGGGCGACGCGATTGGCTTGTTTATGCCGATGCCTCCTGAAATTGTGATTGCCTTGCTGGCGATTGCGAAAATCGGCGGGATTATTTTGCCTTTGTTTTCAGGCTACGGCGCGGGGGCGATTGCTTCGCGCTTGCAAGATGGGAACGCGAAAGCCTTGTTCGCATCCGACGGCGCGTTTCGGCGCGGCAAGGCGGTGGAGATGAAATCCATTGCGGACGAAGCGGCGGCGCAAGTCGCCGCGTTGAAGTTTATGATTGTTTTGAAACGCACGGGGCAAGAAATAAAGATGAAAGCGGAAAGAGATTATTGGTGGCATGAGTTGATTGACAGCCAAAGCGATTTATGCGAAACCGAAAAGACCAACGCCGAAGATCCATTGATGATTATTTATACCTCAGGCACAACCGGCAAGCCGAAAGGCGCTTTGCACACGCATTGCGGATTTCCCGTCAAAGCCGCGCAAGACATGGCGTTTGGGACGGACGTTCACAAAGAAGACGTCATTTATTGGATGACGGACATGGGTTGGATGATGGGACCTTGGCAGGTCTTTGGCAGTCTCTTGCTGGGCGCGACGATGTTCATTTACGACGGCGCGCCTGATTTTCCCGCGCCTGACCGTTTGTGGGATTTGGTCGAGCGGCACAAGATTAATCAGCTGGGCGTTTCGCCGACATTAATCCGCGCGTTGATTCCGCAAGGCGACGAGCATTTCAAGAAGCATGATTTATCTTCCATTAAATGTTTCGCGTCCACGGGCGAGCCGTGGAATCCCGACCCGTGGATGTGGTTGTTTGAAAAAGTGGGCGCGGGCAAACGCCCCATCATCAATTATTCAGGCGGAACGGAAATCTCAGGCGGGATTGTGATGGGCAATCCGCTTTTGCCGTTGAAGCCTTGCGCGTTTTCTTCCGCTTGCCCCGGCATGGACGCGGACGTCTTTGACGAAAGCGGAAATTCGCTGCGCAATGCGGTGGGCGAGTTGGTGATCAAAGCCCCATGGATTGGAATGACGCGCGGATTTTGGAAAGACGAGCGGCGTTATCTCGATACCTATTGGTCGCGTTGGGAAAATATTTGGATGCACGGCGATTTCGCCGCGATTGACGCCGACGGCTTATGGTACATCCTCGGGCGTTCGGACGACACGATCAAAATCGCGGGCAAGCGTTTGGGTCCCGCCGAAGTCGAGTCGATTCTCGTTAAGCACGAATCAATTGTCGAGGCGGCGGCTATCGGTGTGCCGCATGAAATCAAAGGGAGCGAATTAATTTTGTTTGCGGTGACCAAATCGGGAGTGAGTCCCGATGCGGCTCTTCGTCAAGAATTGCGCGAGATGGTTGTATCCGAAATGGGCAAGGCTCTCGCGCCGCAGGCAATCCTATTTGTGAGCGACTTGCCGAAGACGCGCAACGCCAAAGTGATGCGCCGCATGATCCGCGCCGCGTATTTGGGTTTGGAGTTGGGGGATACTTCTTCGCTGGTCAATCCGCAGGCGGTGGAAGAAATCAAGCGGGCGAAGTAAACGCGATAAAAGATAAAAATTGTTTTCCGCATGAGATACGGATTAGCGTATAATCCGCACATGATATTTTTTTATGCAACCATCTTAATTAACAAAATGGAAACCTCGCCATGACCCAAGAACAACTCACTGCCGAAAAACTTGCAATGGAAATTCGAGAAGTCGCTAGAAAGGCGCATTCGGAAGAAGACGTGCGTCTGAACGTTGAGCATGTTCTTAGTCATGCGCTTGAAGCGCTTGGCATTCAGCGCGAGGCGCAATATGAAAAATCTTTGTTCAGCGGTTCAGCGGACGCGGTGTACGGGCATGTTCTTGTTGAATACAAACGACCTGGGCGGTTGGCGGAAAAAGGCTTTACCAAGACGTTAGCAAGTCAAATTGGCAAATATCTTTTTGACCTTGCGCGCAAAGAAAGTGGACGCGAATTACAAGCAACGGCGTTGGAAAAAATGGTTGGAGTCGGCTTGGACGGAGAACAGATTATGTTCATGCGTTATTCCGCCAGCGGGCGAAAGCGCGAACTCCCCACAGTTCCAATGCCTGGAACGCAATACGATTTTTTTGACGTCAAGGAAACCGAGGGCGCAATAGAACTCAAGGGTGGATTTCAAATCATCGGACCCGTGCCTGTGGGAAAAGAAAGTATTGAACTATTTCTTCTCTTTTTGCGCTCGCTTTCGCGCAAACCGTTAACGCCCGAATCGCTTGCGTTGGCGTTTGGTCCCCAAAGCGAGGTAGCGCGTAGCGTGGTTAATGCGCTTTATTATTCTTTAGAGACATACAAAGAACAACCAAAAGTCGCTACGTTTTTTGCGGAATGGCAACGCATTTTTGGAATTGTGTACGGCGAAGAAATGACGGACGCGGAAAAAGACGCGCTCGAACTAGCGGCGCTTTACGGGAACGTCAAAGGGAAATCTGTGCGATTGCAACCGATGTTTTTTGCGGTTCATACTTATTACGCTTTGTTGATGAAATTCCTTGCAGTGGAATTTGCCGCGCTTCAACGCGGCGCGTTGGTTGATTCGTTCGTAACCGTCTTACCCGCCTTGCCAGACGAACGTGTCCGCCGCGAACTGGAAGCGCTCGAAAACGGCGGCACGTTCGCTTTGCTTGGGATCAATAACTTTCTTGAAGGCGATTTCTTTGGTTGGTATTTGAGCGCATGGGACGACGGACTGGGGCGTGCCATCCGTCAAATGGCGCGCGAACTGGCGAATTTCGAACCTGCAACCGGCACGCTTGACCCCGAACATACTCGCGACTTGTTAAAAAAACTTTATCAATATCTCATCCCCAAAAAACTTCGCCATGATTTGGGCGAATACTACACCCCAGATTGGCTTGCAGAGCGGTTATTGCGCCAGATGGGGTACGACGGCGATATCAAGAAACGCTTACTAGATCCAGCCTGCGGTTCCGGCACATTTCCAATTTTGGCTTTGGGCAAACTGCGGCAATGGACGGCAAACCGTAAGGTTGAACCCGCAAAAATTCTGAAAGCTGCGTTAGATAATATCGTCGGCTTTGACTTGAATCCACTTTCCGTCATCGCGTCGCGAACAAATTTCCTCCTTGCTCTGGGAGATTTGCTTCGTTACCGCGAATCTAACATTGACTTGCCTATTTATCTGTGCGATAGCGTGTTGACTCCAACTGAATCTTATGGAGATATGTTCAAGGGGCAAGGCTATAGCTTGCGCACCGTTGTCGGCAATTTTGAAATTCCAAGCGAGACCATTGAATCTCGCGAAATGAGCGAATTGGCGAAATTGTTGGAAGAATGCGTAAAAAACAATTACGCCGAAAAAGACTTTATGGCGCGCGCCAAACAAACCTTATCTATGAAACAATCAGCGACAGAAATTTTGCTTGAAAGCCTATATCGCCGATTTTTATATCTGGATCGGGAAGGGCGCAACGGCATTTGGGCAAGGCTTATCAAAAACGCCTTTGCGCCCATATTTGTGGGCAAATTTGATTTTGTGGCTGGAAACCCGCCATGGGTTAACTGGGAAAGTCTCAGTCAGGAATACAGAAACGCGACAAAAAAACTTTGGGAAGATTACGGCTTATTTACGCTAAAAGGTCACGCCGCGCGTTTGGGCGGCGGCAAAAAAGACCTTTCCATGCTTTTTACTTATGTATCTGCCGATAAATATTTGAAGCCAAAAGGTAAATTGGGCTTTGTGATTACGCAAACTGTATTCAAAACAAAAGGCGCTGGCGACGGCTTTCGCCGTTTTCGCATTGGCGATAAAGAGCCTGTAAATATTTTGGCTGTGGACGATATGGTCGAATTGCAACCGTTTGAAGGAGCGTCGAATTGGACCGCCGTTTTTGTTATGCAAAAAGGAATGCCGATGAAATATCCGGTGCCGTATCTTCTCTGGCGCATAAAAAAAGGAAAGCGGATAGATCTGAACGCCTCGCTGGAGGCGGTAATTGCCGCCACAGAACGAGTCGAATTAAAAGCGCAACCTATTGACCCCAAATCGCCTTCTTCTCCGTGGATAACGGCGCGCAGTCGTTCTACTAGAATCCTTACAAACGCGATGGGCAAATCGGACTATAGGGCAAAAGCCGGCGCATGCACTTGGGCTGACGGCGTTTACTGGTTAAAAATTTTAGAAAAGCGACCCGATGGGCTATTGATCGTGGAAAACATGGCGGAATCAGGGAAACGAGAAATTCCTCATGTGCGGGCAGTGATCGAAGCGGGTTTGCTTTATCCCTTTGTCGAGTGGAAAGCGATTAAACGATTTAAGGCAACGCCGACGCAATATATTCTCATGGTGCAAGACCCTGAAAAGCGCGTTGGCTACGAAGAATCGAAACTAAAAATGGAATTTCATCATACCTACGCTTATTTGAAGCAATTCGAAAACGTTTTACGCAAGCGGAGCGGCTTCATAAAGTATTTTAACGCGGTTAAAGACCCATTTTATTCTATGTACAATATTAGCGCCGACACGTTTGCGCCGTTTAAAGTTGTATGGCGCACGATGGGCAGTTCGATTGACGCGGCTGTGCTTGAGCCGATTAATAGCGAAGTTGGGAAAAAGAAAGTTTTGATTCACAAAAATACCGTCATGTCGGTTGCTCTCACCGTCAAAGACGAAGCGCATTATTTGTGCGCTGTTCTAAATTCCGCCGTAACAAACTTTATCGCTAAATCTTATTCCGTCAAAGGCGGAAAAAGTTTTGGAAGCGCCAACTTATTGGAGTTTATCCGCATTCCAAAATTTCAATCTTCTAAGCCCTTGCATGTGCGCCTTGCCGATCTTTCTAAGCAAGCTCACATGCTGACAGAAAAAGGCAAAGATGTATCCGGCATAGACGCTGACATAGATAAAGCCGCCGCAAAGCTGTGGGGCATGAGCGAAAGCGAATTGGCGGAAATCAAAAAGTCATTAAGCGAAATGTAATCTTTTTCCGTAGCCTTTCCCATTCTCAAAAAACGAATTGGCAAAATTTTGGGTTTGGAGTTGGGGGATACTTCTTCGCTGGTCAATCCGCAGGCGGTGGAAGAAATCAAGCGGGCGAAGTAAATTCGCTTCTTTAATGTCTCTGTGAAAAACCGCGTCGGGCGAGTTAATTACTCACCTTACGCAGAATTCTCCCTCATCCCCAGCCCTTCCCCCGAAGGGGAAGGGAGTCCCCTCTCCCTACGGGACGCGAAGCGGTTAGGGTGAGGGCGCGTCGGGCGAGTTAATTACATTGCCGCGTTTTCAACGCTAAGAATTTTACGCGCTCTAATTTGTGCTAAAATCGGATTGGAGATTCTGATGGAAGGAAAGCCTGATTTTTTTGGATTAAAATATAGGACTTACGCAAATCTCTGCATAGGGCGCGTTCTCTCACGCGCCGCTGGCAAAAATCGGCGTTAGAGTTGCAAATCCCTATATGAAAAACGCCGCATTGACCAAACCGCGCATCCAAAAACACGCCGTTAGAAAAATCGCATTAGGCGGGGGACAAAATTTATTAAGCCCTGAAAGAAGATTAGACGCCATGCTCCTTAACTCGCCCGATTTATTTGCAGAGCAAAACATGGTCGTGGTTGATTTATTTTCTGGGTGCGGCGGCATGTCGCTCGGTTTTTTAAACGCGGGTTTTGACGTCGTCGCGGCGTTTGACCATTGGAAACCGGCAATTGAAACTTATCGGCGCAATTTTACCCACCCGATATTTGAATACGACTTAAGCGATTATGAAAAAGACTGCGCCGTCTTTAAAGAATTCAAGCCCGAAATGATTATCGGCGGTCCCCCTTGCCAAGATTTTTCGTCAGCGGGCAAGCGCGATGAAAGTTTAGGACGCGCAGATTTAACCGTTGCGTACGCCGAAATTGTCGCCACAGTTAAGCCGAAGTGGTTTGTGATGGAAAACGTTTCCCGCGCCGAAAAAAGTCGCGCCTTAGAAAAAGCGAAGCGCATCCTAAAACAAGCCGGCTATGGATTGTCGCAAAAAGTTTTAGACGCGAGTCTCTGCGGCGTTCCGCAACAGAGAAAGCGAATGTTTGTGATTGGAGAATTACACGGAGAAGACGGCGCGATTTTGCCTTACTTGGAAAAGAATTTATCTCCGAAGCCAATGACGGTTCGAGAATACTTAGGCGAAAAAATTGACGTAAAATTTTATTATCGCCATCCGCGCAGTTATCAGCGTCGCGCTGTTTTTAGCATAGACGAACCCAGTCCGACAATTCGCGGCGTCAACCGCCCTGTTCCCAAAGGCTATTTAGGACATTCTGGCGACCTTGTCAAAGCGTCGGAAGTTAGACCCCTCACAACGAAAGAAAGAAGCCTGATCCAGACGTTTCCTGAAAACTTTGAGTTTGTGGGCAGCAAGGCGGATATGGAACAAATCATAGGAAACGCCGTTCCTGTAAAACTTGCCGAGTATGTGGCGAGATGCGTTTGCGAATATATGCGTAATGAAAAATCAATTCGCATCCCAGTTTTGCGCCCGTCGGCATAGAAGCAACGCCTCGCAGAGAAGGAGACTGTAATGAAAAACGTTCGTTATGCGATATTTGCATTGACATTGACGCTGATATTCCTTTTAGCGTCATGCGGCGCACCGACGCCGATGGTCATTGTTGTGACGGCGACGTCTTTACCGCCGACTTCAGCGCCGCCGATTGCGAGCGAGCCGCCGGCTGTTTTAGCGCCTGTGGCTGTGGTGGGCCCACAAAGCGGCGCGACAATGAAATGGATTGACGGGAGTACGCTGGCGTATGCGCCATTCTCCGAATTTACGATGGGAAATGAAGACTCTAACTCGCCCGCGCATAAAGTCACGTTGGATAGTTATTGGATTTATACGACCAAAGTAACCAATCGCATGTTCGCGCAATGCGTGACGGTGGGCGCGTGTCCGCCTCCCGCGCAAGAAATCGGCGGACCCGTTTACAGCAATCCCGAATACGCCAATCATCCCGTTGTCGGCGTGACGTGGGATCAAGCGCAAGCGTATTGCGGATGGACAGGCGGAAGCCTTCCCACCGAAGCGCAATGGGAAAAAGCGGCGCGCGGCGAGAGCGGAAATTTATATCCTTGGGGCAATGCCGCCCCCGCCTGCGATATTCTCAATTTTGGATTTTGCAACGGCAGTACATCGGAAGTGAGCGCCTTCAAAGACGGCGTCAGCCCTTATGGGTTGTATGATATGGCGGGCAACGTGTTTGAGTGGACGAGCGATTGGTACGGCGAAACCTATTACAAAGAATCCGCGCTGGTGAATCCGACGGGACCAGAAAGCGGCGACTATCGCGTCATTCGCGGCAGCTCTTTTGAATCATATTCCGATCAGGTGGCGTTGGCAAAACGCCATTGGCTATCGCCCAAATACCATCGGCGCGATACGGGTTTTCGTTGCGTCGTGCCGGAGCCGCAACCTTACGCGCCGTTTTGTCAGACGTCGTCTTTTATTTCATCTGGCGTAGTCTCGTCCAACGATTGTCAATTGCCAAAAGCGGACGTAGCGGGGATTTATTGCGCGGGAGGCAATGTTTTTGCGACAATAAACGTTCCCCCCAACACGGTTTACGAATCAAGCGACAAACTAAAATGCACGGAAGCCGTTGTAGACGGCAAACGTCGCCTGACTTGCCTGGGTCCCAAATTTCAAGAAAGCACAAATACGCTTACGGTTTGCAACCCAAGTTGTAGCAACTCGCCCGATTCAACCGGCGCAACCCCAACCTGCGCTTCCGGGTATACGCTGGATGCGACAAACAAAGTTTGTAATTACACGCCTATTCTCGGTCAGGTGGGCGTGGCGGGTTGTCCGACGGGATATAAATTGTTGGATCGCGGCGGACGTCAAACTTGCGTCATTCACACCGACGCGAACGGTCAATGTCCCGCTGGTTTGTATTTGGATGCGTTGGCGGGCGTTTGCGTTCCGCCCAACGGTTTGGTTGACGTTCCTTATGGAATCGACGCCCCGGCGTTGGCTTCCAAATCTTATGCGGGCTGCGCGGCGGGATATTCTTACAGCGACACGTTTCAATGCTGTCAGGCGACGACGGGCGGGACTTACCCCGGTTGCGCTCCGGGAACCAAATTTGATTCGACGCTCGGCGCTTGTTCGCCCGGCAAGATGCGTTTGAGCGGTCCCGGTTGCGTTGCGCTGGACGTCACCACCGTTCGTTGCGAAATGCCGATTAATCCCTGTTTGCCCATCACGAACGAAACGCGTTGCATTCACGCCCCGCTGTGCGTGTGGAGCGAAAAACACGGATGTCAATTGAGGAAGCCGTAAGCGTGGAATGTGAACACTTGACGAAACACGCCTCTCACATATACAATCCAAGTCGTTATAGTTTGCGCCTCCTCGCGGAGGCGCATTTTCTGCCCAGAGCATGAAACAACCAACGGTTAAGTAGAATGTTCAGCGACGCGAGTCGCTTTTCAGAAATTCATTTTATCAGGCGAAGGTAACCGCGCGATCGCGGTGAGAGGCGCCAAGGAGTAATGATGGAAAAAGTTGTATTAAAGGCAACCAAACGCGACGTCACCGGCAAGCAAGTGAAAGCCCTGCGTCGCGCCGGTCAATTGCCCGCCGTAATTTATGGTCGCCACGTCGAGGCGCCGATTATCATTTCGTTGAACGCGCACAGCGCCGAACTGACGTTTGCCAAGCTCACGTCGTCCAGTCTGGTCACGGTTGACGTGGAAGGCGCGGAATATTTTGCGCTGGTGCGCGAAAAGCAACGCGATTACATCAAAGGCGTTTTAACGCATATTGATTTTCTCGCGTTGGATCTCGCCGAAAAGATTCGCACGAAGGTGCGGCTGACCTTTGTGGGCGTTTCTTCCGCAGTGAAAGATTTCAGCGCAACGCTGACGCATCGCATAGAAGCCTTTGAAGTGGAATGTTTGCCCGCCGATTTGCCCGAACGCATTATCGTGGATATTTCCGCGCTGAAGGAGATCGGCAATAATATTAAAGTGGGCGATATTCCTCTGCCGGAGAACGTTCTGGTGTTGGACGACGCCAACGACATTGTCATCATTGCCGCTCTCGCTAAGGAAGAAGTCGCTGAAGTCGCCGAGGTTGTTCCTGGCGCCGAAGCCGCGCCTGAAATTAGCGTGGAGCGCGGTAAGAAAGAAGAAGAAGAAAGCGCGGAGAAAAAGAAGAAGTAAATTCTTGCGCGAAAACAAAAACCTCGCCGTCCATTCGACGGCGGGGTTTTTATTTTAAGACGTCCAACGTCTTCAGGAAATTTACGGTCATTCGCGCGGTGGCGCCCCAGAGCAATTCGCCGTCGTAAGGATGATACGCAATTAACGATCTTTTCGATTCGCTGAATGGGAATTCCCAATAATTATTTCGATTCGCCAACCACAATAATGGAATTGTGAACACGCGCGCCACTTCGCCGCCCGCCACTTTGAACGCATAAGGCCATGGGATCACGCCCACAACCGGCCTCACCTGAAAACCGCTGACGGTGATCAACGAGCTGAGTCTTCCAAGAATTTTTACGTCCGCTTGTCGGACGCCAATCTCTTCTTCGGTTTCGCGCAAGGCGGTTTGTTCGGGCGTCGTCTCGCCCTCGTCAGTCGCGCCGCCGGGAAAAGAGACCTGTCCCTTATGCGCTTCCACTTGGTCTGAGCGGCGCGTGAAAAGTAAATGCCACTCGTCTTTGAAGCGCATCAGCGGAGCCAGCGCCGCCGCATATCTTAAAACCGTGTCTGGTTTTACGGGCGTCTCCGCATAACCGTCTGAATCCGGCGCGTTCTTTTTTGCCTCCAATAATTTTTGGACGATGTAGTCTTCGGTTAAATTCATCGTAAATCCATTCGTAAATCCGAAAGATTTTTTTAGCAAACCAGAGCTCGGTTGCCCATGCTTCAAGTGTACTGCAAATTACACCGCATTTGCGCGAAGCCAAGGATGAAAGTGAAAATTTTACTAGCTATCTGACAGTTTCTGAAATGGGACGCGGACGAGCGCGGAAAAACGCGGAAAAGATTGTTTTTCGGCGGTTTTTCAAAAAAATAATCCGCGTTCATCAGCGTTTATCCGCGTCCGATTAAAAGTGTCAGGTGGCTAGAAATTTTACGTTCGTTAGAAAATCGCGGCGCCTATTACCAATTTCATATTGACGTTTTTTTGTTAGACAGGTATAATTTTTTCTCGGCATTATTTCAACTATAGCAGGAGTATATTTATGACAACATCGGACGGCGCGCCCGCGACAGCGCTTGAATTAAAAACAAAACTTAGCGGAAAAGTTTTGAAAACCACGCTTGCGGGGGCGCTTGTGGACATCGGGCAAGACGTTCCCGGCGTAATCCATATTTCGCAACTCAAACAAGACGCGGTAAATAAAGTGGAAGACGTTGTGCAGGAAGGTCAAACGGTAGACGTTTGGGTGCGGCGCGTTAAGAAAGACCGCATCGAATTAACGATGATTGAGCCGCTCGGCTTTGAGTGGAAAGAGATTCGCCCGGATATGATCGTAAAAGGCAAAGTCGTTCGCTTGGAAGCTTACGGCGCATTCGTGGATTTTGGCGCGGAACGCCCGGGTCTTATCCATGTGAGCGAACTGACTCGCGGTTATGTTAAATCCGCCAGCGAAGTGGTGAAAGAAGGCGACGAGATTGAAGCGAAAGTTTTAGACGTTGATCGTCGCAAACGCCAGATTCGCTTGAGCATGAAAGCGCTTCAACCTGAAATCGTTGAAGAAGTTAAGCCTGAACGCGAAGACCGCAAACGAAACGGAAACGGCGATAAGCGCAAAGGAAAAGATAAAAAGAAGGAAGACGAGTTCCAAATGGAACCTGAGACGCCTTCCGAACCGCAGTTCACCGCGATGCAGGTCGCGTGGCAGGAAGCGCTGGATCGTTCCAAGAGTCGCCCCAAAGGTCACGATAAAGTTCGCACAAAAGCTTACAAATCCGCTACGGAAGAGCAGGAAAGGTTGTTTGCCAGTACGCTGGAAAAACGCATGCCGACCGGCGGATAAATCCACTAACGAATAAATCAAAAGAGCGAGCGCTGAACTCGCTCTTTTGATTCTCAACGCTCACCTGATATTTTATTCTTTATTGAACGCGCTTTTCAAAAAGGCTTCCATAAAATTACTTAAATCGCCGTTCAATACGGATTGGGCGGCGCCGGTCTCATACTCCGTGCGATGGTCTTTGACCATTTGATACGGATGCAAAACATACGAGCGGATTTGGCTACCCCACTCGGCTTTGGTGTATTCGCCGCGCAAAATAGCGCGCTCCTCGTCTTTTTCGGCGGTTCGTAATTCCAGCAAACGCGCGCGCAAAATTTTCATGGCAAACTCGCGGTTTTGCGACTGCGAGCGTTCGTTTTGACAAGTCGCCACGATTCCCGTTGGAAGATGCGTGAGACGCACAGCCGTCGCGTTCTTTTGCACGTTCTGTCCGCCGGCGCCCGAAGAACGAAAGACGTCCAATTTTATATCTTCGGGATTAATCTCCACGTTCGCTTCGTCCATTGAGACTTGCGGCAGGACTTCGATTAATGCGAAGGAAGTGTGGCGGCGATGAGCGGAGTCAAATGGAGAAAGGCGCACCAAACGATGAACGCCTTTTTCGGAGCGTAAATAACCAAAGGCATATCGTCCGCTCATGGCGATGGTCGCGCTTTTTATGCCCGCTTCCTCGCCCGACGTAAAATCGAGAATGTCGGTTTTAAAGCCGTTGTCTTCCGCCCAGCGCAAATACATGCGTTGAAGCATTTCAGCCCAATCCTGCGAGTCCGTTCCGCCCGCGCCGGCGTGAATCGCGAGAATGGCGTCGTCGTGATCGTAAACGCCGGAGAACATGGCTGTAAAAGCGCGTTTTTCAAGATCGGCTTCAAGGTTGGCGATCTCGCCGAGTAACTCGGCGCGCAAAGACTCGTCGTCGAGCCGCGCGAGTTCGGTCAAGTCGTGAACGTGTTGTTTTAGCGCGCACCATGATTCGACCTTATCACGCAAACTGGAAACGATTTTCATCACGCGTTGCGCGTTGTTTGAATCGTTCCAGAATTCAGGCTGTTCGATTTCTTGTTCAAGCTGCTGAAGTTGAATTTCTTTGCCCGTCAAGTCAAAGACGCACCAGAAGTTGTTGGATCAGGTCGTTAGACGCCTGTAAACGATTAAGCAAATCTTGCATGATTACTCCTTGTTGATGAGTGAATACGAAAACAAGCGCATCAGGTAGACTGCCCTGTGTCTACCCGTCTACTTGTTTACCTGCCCATTATTCCGTCCACAAAAGCGTCGGGGTCAAAGGGTTGCAAGTCTTCGGGCTTTTCGCCCAAGCCTGCGAATAAAATAGGCAAACCCAATTCGCGTTGAATGGCAAACGCCATACCGCCGCGCGCAGATGAATCCAGTTTCGATAAAATTACGCCTGTGACGTTGACCGCTTCTTTAAATGAACGCGCTTGTTGCAACGCGTTCTGCCCGATGGTTGCGTCCAGCACAAGCCAGACCTCGTGCGGCGCGCCGGCGTAGGCTTTGCCGACGACGCGATTCACTTTTTTTAATTCTTCCATTAAGTTAAAGCGCGTGTGCAAGCGCCCGGCGGTGTCAATCATCACGACGTCCATGCCTCGCGCGACTCCCGCTTGAACGGCGTTGAACGCCACGGCGCCAGGGTCGGATTCGGGCGCGCCCGCGATCACTTCGACTTTGAGTCGGTCGCCCCAAACTTGAAGTTGATCCATCGCGGCGGCGCGGAAGGTGTCGGCGGCGCCGAGGAGAATCTTCCGCCCCTCGGAGTTAAAGCGCGCGGCGAGTTTGGCGATTGTTGTGGTTTTCCCTGAGCCGTTCACGCCGACAATCAGAATAATAGTTGGCGTGGCGTCAAATTTCAACGTCGGCGGCGTTTCGAGACGGGCGCGTAATTCTTGCCGCAGAGAAGCAAACAGCTCGTCAGCGCGCGTCCAGCCTGAATCTCGCGCGAGGCGTTTGAGGGAATCCAACACGGACGTCGCCGTTTCGATTCCGATATCCGCTTGAATGAGGAGCGCTTCCAGATCGTCCCACGTATCGTTATTAATCTCGGACGCGCCGAGGATGGACGCGATTTGTCCAAATGCAGATTTGCTGGTGCGCGCGAGAGCCTCTTTCCATCGCGATAAAAAATTAGCCATGAGCGGCGATTATATCAGGGATTTTATGTTATACTTTTTTAGTTTAGTAAGGCAACGACGGACGGATGGCGAGAAATTTCCACACCTGACGAGGGAGGCTGGCTGTTTCAGGGAACCAGCCAGCGCAGACAAAAAATGGAAATCCAATTATTGTCTTTCGCGGCAAGCGTTGTTTTGCAATTACTAAGGAAGAAAGGAGCTAAAATATGACCGGAGAACCTATTCACATTACGGATGAGTCTTTTGAAAAGGTTGTGATGCAATCGTCGCTCCCTGTGATCGTAGACTTTTGGGCGCCGTGGTGCAACCCATGTAAGATGATCGCGCCAACGCTCGACAAACTGGCGACAGAACAGGCAGGCAAACTCATCGTGGCAAAAGTTAATACCGACGACCACGCTGAATGGATGCAAAAATTTGGCATTCAAGGAATCCCTACGCTGTTGTTTGTTTCAAACGGCAAGGTCTTGCATCGCCAGACTGGCGCGTTGCCTGAGCGGATGTTGCGCGAAGCGGTTACGCAATTTTTGGAAGCGGCTAGTCAGAGTTGAAATTTTCAATAATTCGCGTACTGGAGTTCAAAAGGTTGTTTTTGGTCGTTGCAACCGCCTAACTTCAGACGTATTTTCGTGAAGCGTTTGATTTTATACAAAAGGAGTTGGGCATGAAAAAAATGTTTTTTGAGATCATTGCGCTTAGTTTAATAATAAGCGCATGTGGGTCTGTGGCAAGTCAACCGACCGCGATTCAAGCGCCTCCAGTTTCAGAAGCGAATTTACGAGCGACTGCGGCGGTTTTGTCGCAACAAACTTTGCAGGCATCCCTGCCGACTCCAACTCTGGCTCCGAGCGCCACCCCTGTAGCTCTGACGGCGACCAAAACTTCGACGCCGGCTCAACAAGGAACGCTCACGGAAACGCCAAATTCAATCTTGTTAACGTTGACCGCAACGCTCGGCACGGGAACGCCGCCCGCCAGCGTTCCCACAAATACTTTGCCGTTCGTCACGAATACCCTGCCGTTCGCCACGAACGTTTTGCCGTTCGTGACGAACACCTTGCCGTTCGCCACGTTTCAATTTTCCACTGCGACGCCGAGCGTAAACAACACGCCCGCGCCAATTTCATCGCCGTTGGAATGGAACGTAACGCCGTTGGAGCCGTCGGGCAAGATTAAGATAGTCAATAAATCCAATTCCAAGACTTCGATTCCGTACATATCCTTGCATTGCACGCGAAAAGACGGAACCACCGCATATCTTGAGTACTCTGTGGAAAATAAGATAACCGCGAAAGCCCCCGTCGGATCGTATTACTACGTCGCTTTTGTAAACGGCAAGAAATTCACGGGAAGTTTTAAAGTAGTCGAGGGCGGCGGCGCCACGATTGTGATATCCGCAAACGGCGTCACGGCGCAATAGCGATACGATTACGACTTTCGCTCAGTCAGCGTTAGAGAACGCTAAAGATATTTTTTAGAAACAAGCGAAAGTCTTGACGATAATAAAATTATAAAAAATATGGAGACAATTATGTTCAAACGAGTTTTACCCATCCTGCTGCTTCTGGCTGTATTCTTAACCGCCTGCGGCGCGCAAACCACTCCCACAATGTCATCGGTGGATACGCAAAATACGGCTGTCGCCGCCGCATGGACAATGGTTGCGGCGACGCAAATAGCTAATCCAACTGAAACGCCGCTTCCGCCCACCGAGACGCCTAGCCCCACTTCTACGCAAGACACTCTGTTTCCCTCCACCCAACCAACTACTGACCTCTCTGGGATTCCCACGTTACCCTCTTTGCCTACATTACCCTCGTTTCCCACCGCGTTGCCCACATCTCCCCCTAGCGTTGGCGACTGCATGGGACTATTGAATGTTAAAGCTGCCGGCTCGACAAATCGGATGAGAATCGAGAACACGACCGGAGGCGTCATCAATCTATCGTTGCATCTGGACAAAAATTTATTTGGTGAATGCGGCTTTATGCCTGGAATTGGGACAATAAAAAAGGGCGCTCAAAGGATAGTGGCGCTGCCAAGAGGCGATTGGTTCGCTTACGCGTTAGTTGACTACGGCGGTAACAAAAGCGGCAACGCTTCGGGGTACTTCACGGTACGCCTTGGCGATCATGACCTGCTTAGAATCATCGTTAAACAAGAAGTTGTCAAAGTGCAACCGTAACAACGGTTGACCGAGTTGAATAAAAAAAATTACCGCCGTACATTTGAACCGCAAAGCGCGCAAAGAAAACCTTTAAAATCCTAGCGTTCTTCGCGGTAAAAAATAAGCAGGGTAGAAAATAAAAACGGAAGCCGCAATTTTGCGGCTTCCGTTTTTATTCGGTTGCGCGTTTTATTTTCGCGCCGAGCGCGCGTAATTTCTCGTCCACTCTTTCATAGCCGCGTTCAATTTGAACGACGTTGCGAATCGTCGAAGTTCCTTTGGCGGCGAGCGCGGCGAGCAACAGCGCCATGCCGGCGCGAATATCCGGGCTTTCCAGCTTTTCGCCGTAGAGCTGCGTGGGACCTTGAATCAAGCAACGATACGGGTCGCACAAGATGATGCGCGCGCCCATGCTCACCAGCTTATCCGTAAAATACATGCGCCCTGAAAACATCCAATCGTGAAAAAGCGCCGACCCCGCGGCTTGCGTCGCCACTGTAATGGCAATGCTAATCAGGTCGGTTGGGAAAGCGGGCCAAACGTTGGTCTTAATCTCAGGCACGGCGCCGTCAATATCAGGCGCGATTAATAGCGATTGTTCGGCCGGCACAATTAAATCGTCCCCATCCACTTGCCAGCGAACTCCCAAGCGCTGAAAGACCTGCCGAATCATTTCAAGATGCTGAACGCCGGCGTTGTGAATGCGAATATTTCCGCGCGTGACGACCGCCGCGCCAATATAACTAACCACTTCCAACAGGTCGGGACCAATTGTAAATTCCCCGCCTTTTAAATGGGATACGCCTGTAATCTGCAAAGCGTTTGAGCCAATGCCCTCTATCTTTGCGCCCAAGATATTGAGAAAGCGGCATAACTCCTGAACATGCGGTTCTGAGGCGGCGTTGCGGATTTGCGTTGCGCCTTTGGCGAGAACCGCCGCCATCACCGCGTTTTCCGTCGCGGTGACGCTCGCCTCGTCCAACAAAATATCCGCGCCATGCAATTCATGGGCTTTGATTTCAAAAACGCGATTGAACTTTATTTTCGCGCCCAGCGCGCGCAACGCCAAAATATGCGTGTCCAAGCGGCGCCGTCCAATCACGTCCCCGCCGGGCGGCGGCAAACGAATCTCGCCCGCCCGCGCTAAAACAGGTCCAGCGATTAGAATGGACGCGCGAATGCGACGGCACAAGTCGGGGTCTAGGCGCGCCGCCGTTAACTCGCGCGTTGTGATGCGCCAAGAGTTCGCGCCCAAATCTTCCACAACCGCGCCAAGGCTTTCAATCAATTCGCGCATGGCTTGAACGTCGTGAATTTTCGGCAGGTTGCGCAAAATCACCGGCTCGTCCGTCAGCAGACAGGCGGCAAGCAACGGCAAAGCGGCGTTCTTATTTCCCGACGGGGTCACTTCGCCGCGCAACGGAACGCCGCCTTCAATAATAAATTCTTCCATTGAATACAAACTCCTTTGAACTTTCGGGATTGTAAGGCGGTTTTTATATTTCGCCAATAACATTACAATTCACCCACACGGTTTTTTTTGTCGTCGCTTTAGTATATAATAAAAAATAATGAACGCTTCTGTTTCGATTCCTATCGTCGTCGGATTTAGCTTAAGCCTGTTCGTAAACTACCTCGCGGACGTTCTGCCCACCATACGGCGATTGGACAAGCCGGTTTGCTTGAAATGCGGGCAGACCTACAATATAAGCGCTTACCTCTTGTTCAAGCCGTGCGGGCAATGCGGTCAGCGGCGCGCGGCAAGGGTTTGGCTAACCGTCGTTGTTTTGATCGCCGTCAGCGTTTATGTTTGGATGAAACCGCCAAGCAGACTGGGTTATCCGATTTCAATGGCGGTGATCGTTTACTTAGCGACGGTCTTTGTGATTGATATGGAACGCCGCTTGATTTTGCGCAGCACAAGTATATTCGGTTTCGTTATTGGACTTGGCGCGGGGTGGCTAAATCACGGGATTTTTCCCACCCTTTTAGGCGCGCTGGGCGGCTTTCTCATTATGCTCGCGTTATATTATTTGGGCGTATTGTTCTCGCGTTATCGCGCCCGCCAAATGGAGAAGGCTGGCTTGCAACCCGACGACGAAGAGGCGCTCGGCTCTGGCGACGTCATTCTCGCGGGGATTTTAGGATTGATCCTTGGCTGGCCCTTTATCTGGTTTAGCTTATTGTTGGGAATTTTGCTCGCGGGTATTTTTGGAATCTTTGTGGTTATTTTTATGCTGGTTATAAAAAAATACAAGGAAAACGTCCTCATGGTTTTTATGCCTTATGGTCCTTTCTTAATCTTAAGCGCATTTTTTATCGTCTTTTTACCGAACTGGATCGCTACGATAGTCCCAAAATAGGATTTAAAAATTCGCCGTTTATTTATTTATATCTTTTCTACCGTACACGGCAAACCCTAAAGGTCTGCCTGTCCTGCGCAAAAACCCGATTAACGAAAAGACCTTTAGGGTTTCTTTTGCGAAAGAAATGTACGGTAGAGAATTTATATCGATCAAATCAGGGAATAGGACGTCATAAATGTATACATTATTATCGCCCAAAAAACAAAAATCTCAAGCGCAAGCCATGGTGGAATTCGCGCTGGCGTTGCCCATTCTACTTTTGTTGCTCTATGGCATCTTAGAGACGGGGCGCTTGCTTTTCATTTACGGCTCCACCGTGACCGCCGCCCGGCAAGCCGCGCGTTATGGCTCGGCGACCGGCGATAACGGCAGCGGCGTGCCATTGTATCAAGATTGCGCCGGCATCATCTCCGCCGCTAATAAAATTGGTTTTGTCACTAAATTTGAAAACATCACCATCGGATACGACGGCGGGGTGAGCGACGCCACGGGAACTCCGATTCATTTAGACCCTCCGCTTCCCGCTCCGCCTGACCCAAGTTACAAACCAGCCTGCGGAACTTTTACGACCGCCAAAAATGGAGACCGCATCGTCGTTTCAGTTACCGCCAGCTGGGAGCCCATCGTCCCGCTGGTGCCGTTGAAGCCCTTCAAAATCAAATCCACCGCCGAGCGCACGATTCTTGTTTCTGTCGCCATCGCTGTGACCGCCGTCGGCGGACCTTGGGTTCCGACTAGCGGACCTATACTTTCGATGGTAGCTTCGCCTGCAACTTACAGCGCCGCTGGCGCCGCCATTTCATACGTTTATACCATCACCAATAGCAGCTCCACAGACGTTCTTGTCGGACCATTTACCATCACTGAACCGAACGGGAGCACATTCAGTTGCGCCGGCGCGCCAGACCCGCTTTCCGCGAGCGCTTCTTACTCGTGCGGCGTAGGAACATACGTATACTACACTACCTCAACGGACATAGATAATGGAGTTACTCCAACAGAATCGGCAACCGCATTGGCGGGCGCCATTCGGTCTCAGCCTGCTTCGGCTTTTGCAACCCTTACCCCATTGCCGGCGCTGACCCTCGCCAAAAGTGTAACGCCCGACATTGCGCTTACGTCTGGGATAATTGTGACTTACACATATACGCTGACCAATACAGGGAACGTTCCCCTGACGTCTTTAAGCGTGACCGACGATAAGGCAACCGTGAATTGTTCAGGCGCAACCAGCCCGCTTGTCCGCAACGCTTCAACAACCTGCACGGCGACCTATCAAATCACCAATGCAAATATAAACCAACGCTCTGTTACGAATACGGCGACCGCCACCGCTAATTTTGGCGCGACTACCGTGACTTCAAATCAAGCCACGGCGACGGTTATCACGGTGCCTTTGTACTTAACGGCGACCGTATCCCCAACGGACGTCACTGCGGTCGGGCAACTGATTACTTATACGTACGTCATCCAAAACCTAAGCGCCAGCCCATACACAAACCCTGAAATTACGGATAGCGCCGTAGGCGCGGCGTTTACTTGCACTGCCGGTCCCATCCCCGCAAACAGCTCCGTGACTTGTACGCGAACGCATACCGTGACGCAAGCCGACTTGGACGCCGGCGTCCCTATCGCAAATACAGTTACCGGAAGCGCTAAACAAGGACCAACGGTTAATACCAATACGGTTGCGCTTAGCGTCACGGTCACGCCGACCCCAGCCGCTTTATCGTTGGCGGTCAGCGTCAGCCCGTCGGGAACAGTGACGTCGGGAACAGTGACGTATACGTACACGTTGACCAATACCGGCGGCGTGACCTTATCGCCAACCTTTGCGGTCGCCGACGCCAATAGCAAAGTCACGATGACTGCCTGCCCGGTCGCGGCGCTTGCCCCAGGCGCAACAAAAACCTGCACGGGAACTCACGTCATTGTCGCGGCGGATTTAGCCGCGGGTTCCGTCATCAGCAAGCAAAAGGCGACCGCAATCTATAGTGGAACGACCATTACATCCACCGAGATCACGACGACGGTTATCACCTTCGCGACCGCGCGCTTGGATTTAAAGATTGTCGGCGTACCGTCTTCGGTCACGGGATCGGGCGCATTGATTAATTACACCTATACTTTAACCAACACCGGCGGCGTGGCGCTGACTTCTCCGTACACATTCTCAAATCTTCATGCTGGTTTCGCCGCGCCGGATTGTTTGCTTGCCGTTAGCCCTCTCGCGGTTGGCTCATCCACCACCTGTACAGGACTCTACGTCACGACCGCCGCGGACGTGACTGCTGGCTCCGTCGTCAACGCGGCAAAGGTCACGGTCAACGCTGTGCTTTACACGCCTTCGGCGACGTCCACCGTCACGGTCATCGGACCGCGTATTAACGTGACGGTGGCTGGCGTTCCAAACCCGGTGACGACGCTCAATCAGGTTGTTAATTTCACCTACACCATCCTCAACGACGGCGGCGTTACCATTACGACCCTGCCCGCTCCATATTTCACTTCGAGTTTAGGCGCGGTAAATTGCGCGGGCGCGACCCTGCCGCTCGTCGTCGGCGGAAGCACGTCTTGCGTCAGCTCGTACACGGTGACGAATAGCTTATATAACGCGGCGACTTTCGCTTACAACAATTTGGTTAATACGCTTACGCCCACCGCCCCAAGCGCCGCCACATCAACGTCTATACCGATTCAAATTTGCGACGCCAACACTTTGAAATACATATCTACGAATATCGTCAGCGGCAAAACCGCTACATGGACGATTCGAAATACGGTCGGCGTTCCCCTGACGATTAGCTCGATAACAATCGCATGGAACAACAGCGGTAGCGGCGGCGCTAAAACCCAATTGACAGATGTGGTTTTAAGCGGTTCTTCCGCTGGCAGCGTGGCGGGTTCATACTTCTACGTTCTTCCCGCCACGTCTTATAGCGTTGGTCCTTTCACGCTTTCCAACAACACGGCGCCAGCCGCCAACACCGTGATCACGCTGACTTTTTCAAAGAACAGCCCGGTCGTCACTAAATTCATAATTACTTTTTCATCCAGACCCGACTGTACCGTTCAATAATTTTAGGAACGCTTATGAAAACAAAATTGATTAAACGGAACTTACGCACAACCCTGCGCAACGCGTTTTCTAACGCGCAGCTTTGCGTGAGTCCGCATCCCCAAAAAGAAGAGCGCGGTCAAAGCCTAGTGGAACTGGCTGTCAGCCTCGTCGTTCTGTTGTTGCTATTAAGCGGCGCGGTGGAAAGCAGTCTGGCGTTATTTCAATACGTCACCATTCGCGACGCGGCGCAAGAAGGCGCCTTATACGCCTCGGTTAACCCGCCGCCAGTAGACCCAACCGATCTAACATACACGGCCAAAGTAGACGCGATTAATAATCGGGTGATTGCCGCCGCAAACGACGTCGTCAAACTCGACGCCAGCAACATCGAAATAGTCATCCACGGCGCCGCTTGCGAAGGCTCGTCCGGCGTTCCCCCGGTTCCCAATTCAGTCGAAGTGATTGTCAGATTCAATCACGTCATCATTTATCCTTTTGTCGATTCCAACACAATCGCTTTGACCGCCCCAGTGACGTCTACAATTCTGTCGCCGGCATGTCCATAAACGCAGAGAGGCGCATAAAGAAAAACAAGCCCGCCGAACGCGGTCAAGCCATCATCATGATCGTCTTTTCCTTAATTGGGCTGGTCGGCGTGTTGGCTTTGGCGGTGGATGGCGGCTCCGCTTTTTTGGAAAAACGCCGAGCGCAAAACGCGGCGGATAACGTCGCTCTGGGAGGAGCTTTGGCGCGCATTAAAGGTCCCCAAGACCAATGGGTCAACGCAACCTACGGAATCGCTCAAAGCGGCGGCTACAATAACGACGGCGTTCACAACAGCGTGTCGGTCGTTAGTCCGCCGACTACCGGCGAATACGCGGGGAATGTCGAATATATTCAAGTTCGAATTACGTCTCATGTCCCTACTTATTTTGGCAGCGTTCTGGGCTTGAAATCCATCACGGTGGTCGGCGAAGCCGTCTCGCGCACCAAAACTCAAGAGATCGTTCAACTCCTGAACGGAAACGCGCTCGTCAGTCTGGCGCCAACCAGCAATTGCGAGGACAAAAAGTCTTTCTGGGTGCATGGCGAATCCACCTTGAACGTGATGGGCGGCGGGATTTTTGTTAATTCCGACAACCCGGATTGCGCGCTGATGCAAAGCGGCAACGGTAGCATTCGGATTGATTACGGCGGCGAGATTACGGTCGTCGGCGGCGCGGATATAAAAAAACCCCAGTTGTTGACTCCGTTTCCGCCCGTCACCGGCGCTTTCGCCATGTCCTACCCTCCGCCTTTCATCATGCCAAAACTCGGCTGTCGGCAGGAAGCCCAAATTTCCGAAGACGGCATGTCTTTGAGCGCCGGCGCATGGAGCGGCGACTTTCCCCCCATCGGCGTTAACTCCCTTGAGCCGGGCGTTTATTGCGTAGACGGCGATTTTATTTTAAACGGCGGCGCCGCCTTGGCGGGCAATAACGTCGTCATCAAAGTCGAAGGCGGAGGAGTTCGCTTCAACGGCGGCGCCGCAATCAGCTTGAAAGCGCCCACGCAAGGCGACTTGGCGGGGTTATTGCTGTATCTGCCCATGGATAATCACAACGACGTCACCTTGAACGGCAGCGCCGATTCGGAATTTCGGGGAACCATTCTGGCGCCGGGCGCCGATATTCACATTAACGGAAATTTCTCCACATTTGGATTTCACAGCCAGATCATCGGCTACCGCATTCTCTCCGACGGGACCAGCAATATAGTGATTAATTATAAAAACGAGGATAATTACGACGCCTACAATATGCCCGAAGTGCAACTGGCGCAATAAAACGGTATAATTTCCGCATGCAAACAAACATCATCGGCGTCCGCTTTACCAAAACAGGCAAAATCTATCACTTTGACTCTGCCACCCTCTCCGACCTAAAAAAAGGCGAGCATGTTATTGTGGACACAGCGCGCGGCAAACATCTTGGCGAGGTCGTCCAAATTTTGGAAGAATCTCCCGCGCCGCCGGAAGGCGGCTGGAAAAATGTCGAGCGTCGCGCTACCCCGCGCGATTTGTTGCTCCAACAATCCTGGCAAGCCAAACAAACCGAAGCCGCCGGCGCCTGTCGCGCCCGCGCTGCTGAACTGCGTCTCAAAGACGTCAAGGTGATTACGGCGGAATACAATTACGACGGCGCGCGCCTCGCCTTTCTCTTTAGCTGCGAGAGCGAAGAAAAAGCGGATCTCAAGTCCCTCAAAAAAGATATGCACGAGCTGTATCCAACCGCGCATGTTGAAATGCGCCAGATTGGTCCGCGCGACGTGGCAAAATTTTTAGGCGGCATGGGCGCGTGCGGAATCGAAAAGCGTTGTTGCGCCCAATTCCTAACCGACTTCTCGCCCATTTCCATCAAAATGGCGAAAGAGCAAGGTATCTCGCTCACGCCCGACGAAATCACGGGCATCTGCGGACGTTTGCGCTGTTGCCTCATCTACGAATACGAGCAATACCTCGAAGCGCGCAAGACCCTTCCCAAACGCAACAAGCGCGTGGTCACGTCCAAAGGCGAAGGCAAAGTGATTGACCTAATGCCGATGAGCGATAAAATCATCGTGCTAATTGAAAGCGGAACCGACCGCCCGCAGAGCATGATTTTCTCGCGCGAAGAAGTCGAACCGTGGGACGAGCTCGAAGCCCTGCGGCGTAAATCCGCCGCGCCTTGCGAACGGCGCGAAGAAGTCGTCGCCCCCGAAGTCAAAGCCGTTAAAGACGTCAAAGACGTTAGAGACTTCAAGTCGAAAAAGAAACAACATGTCCGCGCAAAATGACGATTGGGGAACTCCGCAAAAAATTCTGGTCATTCTCGCGCACCCCGACGACCCCGAATTTTTTTGCGGCGCAACGCTGGCGCGTTGGGCGCGGACGGGACATCAAATCACATATTGCCTGTTAACTTGCGGGGACAAGGGCTTCAACCCAACGACAAGCCCCGACATGACTACGGAAAAATTATGCAGCCTGCGGCGCGTGGAGCAAAACAACGCCGCGAAAATTATCGGCGTCAACGCGGTGCATTTCCTAGACCGCGAGGACGGCTACCTCGTCCCTGATCTTGACCTGCGCCGCGAGGTTGTCCGCCTCATCCGCGCGCATCAGCCCGATATCCTCGTCACTTGCGACCCGCAAAATTTATTCGCCGTTTATGGAATTAACCACCCCGACCACCGCGCCTGCGGACAAGTCGTTCTGGACGCCGTTTTTCCTGCGGCGGGCAGTCTCGTTTATTTTCCCGAGCTGCTTGCAGAGGGCTATCCACCGCACATGCCCAAAGAAGTGTGGTGTTCGTTGACCAATCAACCCAACGTAACTCTGGACGTTACCGAGACATGGGAGATTAAACTCAAAGCCCTCCTTGAACATAAAACGCAAATTCAAGACGCGGAGCAATTAATGGAGCGCATGAAATCGCGGCGCGCGGAAGACAGCTCCGCAGAAAACCCAAGATATGAAGAAAAATTTAGAGTGGTGAAATATACATAGTTGAAGGTCGAAAGTTGAAAGTTAAAGGTTGCGTAACCCGCAGCTCGTCCCCCCATGATCAATTTCATCGAAGAAGCCAAACGACACTTTCCCTACGCCCAAGCCATGCGGCGCGATTTTCACATTCACCCCGAGCTAGGCTTCAACGAAATTCGCACGGGCGGCATTGTGGCAAAAGAACTTGAAGCGCTGGGGCTTGAAGTCTCCAAAGGCGTCGGCAAAACGGGCGTGGTCGGTTTGCTGGAAGGCGCAAAGCCCGGTCCCGTCGTCCTTCTGCGCTTTGACATGGACGCGCTTCCCATCGTTGAAGAAACAGGCGCGGAATACGCTTCGCAGCGTCACGGCGTCATGCACGCCTGCGGACACGACGGTCACGTTGCGATTGGTTTAACCGTCGCCAAAATATTATGCGCTCAGCGCGCAGAATTGGCGGGCGCGATTAAATTTTGTTTTCAACCTTCCGAAGAAGGCTTCAACGGCGAAGAAGTCGGCGGCGCGGAAATGATGTTGCGCGACGGCGTGTTGGACAACCCCAAAGTGGATAAAACCCTCGCCCTGCACTTGTGGAATGAAAAACCGTTAGGGTGGGTTCATGTCGCCAAAGGTCCCGTCATGGCGGGCGCGGAACAATTCAACATAAAACTTATCGGCAAAGGCGGGCATGGCGCCATGCCGCATCTCAACGTTGACCCGATTGCGGCGGCGGCGCAAATGATCAGCGCGTTGCAAACCGTTGTCGCGCGCAATGTCAACCCGTTGCAGTCCGCCGTAATTAGCGTCACGACCATTCATGCGGGAACGGCGTTCAACGTCATTCCGCAAGAAGCGGAGTTGACCGGCACAATTCGTACATTTGATTTGGCGGTTCGGAAAAGGGTTCTCGAAAAGTTTGAACAGGTTGCGCGCGGCGTCGCCACAGCGCTGGGATGTCAAATCGAAATCAACGTTCAACGCGTCACGCCCGCGTTAATCAACGCCGATGCGGTTGCGGCGACCGTCCAAGCAACCGCGCGGCGCGTCCTGCCCGAAATGGATTTGGATACGTCCGCGTATCTCACGATGGGCGCGGAGGACATGGCGTTTATGCAGGAAAAAGTAGACGGCTGTTATTTCTTTATCGGCTCAAGCAATCAGAAAAAAAATCTTGACTACGGACACCATCATCCCAAATTTGATTTTGACGAAGAAGCGCTAATCAGCGGCGTCGCGCTGATGACGGCGGCGGCGCTGGATGCGTTGAAGTAAAACAGGGCTTTCGCTTGTAAAATCGGCGCAAGAGAGCGCCGAACCCTATAAGTTATCGCTATTGACGGGGCGACACAAAATCTCGAATATTTTGTATCAATTCGCTCTCCCCCACGCTGTCTTGATCACATCCCTAAATAATCCCGCAACCAAACCTTGACGATACTCCGCGCTGGCTCTTCTTGGGCTGGCGCGGAATTTTGCTTGGTTGAGCAAAGCGGTCAGCGCGGATTGGAATGTGGAATCGTTTAGCGAATTTCCGCGCAGGGAGTCTTCCGCGTCGGTGGCGCGAAAGGGAGTCGCGCCGCCGGGTCCGACGGCGAGGCGAATATTTTTGACGACGTCGTTTTCGCGTTCCAGCCAAACGGCGCAATTCAAAATGGGCAACGCGACTCCTTGCGGACGCATGATGCGCTTGAAACATGACGAGACTCTAAAGGTCTGCGAGGCATTTAGGGTCTGAATATAAAATCCAACCAAAATTTCTTCGCCTTTTTTGAGGGATGATTTCCCCGCGCCTAAAAATAAATTTTTTAGCGGAACTTGGCGCAAGCCTTTCGCGCTGGCGATTTCCGCTTGCGCGTCGAGAGCGAGCAATGCGATTGTGCCGTCGGCGGCGGGAAGGGCATGGGCGACGTTGCCGCCCAACGTGGCGACATTGCGGACTTGCGGACCCGCGATTAAATTCGCGGCTTCGGTCAGCGCTTGCGCGTGGCGAGCAACTTCCCCGTTCAGCGCGACGCGATTGATGGAAACTCCCGCGCCGACAAATAACTTGTCGCCTCGAATTTCGATAGACGCTAATTCTTCAATTCCCGTCACGTCTATTAAAGTATGCGTGGGTTCATGTCTGCCTTGTTCAAGGTCAAGCATTAAATCCGTGCCGCCCGCGATGAGCGCGAGCGGCGTGGGCGCGTTGGCGAGAAAGTCCAGCGCTTGGGATAGGTTTTTGGGTTGGAGGTAATTTTGCCAAAGAGCCATATAATTTTTTCACCGCTGAGACACTGAGGCGCGGAGTTTTTAAATCTCCGTGTCTCAGCGCCTCAGCGGTGAATGATCACTTCCCGCGTTCGCCGCGGACATAGGGAACGCCGAGCGCGGCGGGCGCACCGATGCGTTTGCGGATGGCTTCACGCGAGCCGATGACCAGCACGGCGACAGTGAAAAGATAGGGCAGCATTTGCAGGAAAAATCCGAGATACGGGTTGTAGTAAAACGGATTCGCAAAGCCGAGTAAAAGGGTGGGACCTTGAATATCCAAAATGAGGCGCCGCAGAGCGCCGAAGGCGTAAGAGCCAATCGCGGCGCGGAAAGGATCCCACTGCGCGAAAATTACCAAGCCGATGGCAATCCAACCTTGCCCGCCGGTGGTCAGTTCGCTGAACCAACCCGGTGAAACCGCGAGGCTAATCGTCGCGCCCGCCAAACCCGCCAACATCCCGCCGACAAAAACGTAAAAATAGCGCATCCGAAAAACATTAATGCCGAGCGCGTCTGCCGCCGAGGGATACTCGCCGATGGCGCGTAAATGCAAACCGGGTCGCGTGTAATTGATGTAATACCAAGAAAGCGGCACAAGCAAGTAACCGATGTAAACCAAAATGCTTTGGTCGGTGAAAAATATTTTTCCAAGAATGGGAATCATGTCTAACAAGGGGATGGAAAAATTCGGCAGAAGCGAAACCGTACCCGCCTTGCTCAATCCTTCGCCCAAGACCAAACTAATGCCCGCGCCCAAAAACGTAAGCGACAAACCGCTGACAACTTGGTCGGCTTGCAAGGTGATCACAATGAAGGCGTGGATTTGGCTAATCAGTCCCGCAAAAAGCATCGCCGCTAAAACGCCCAGCCACGGGTTGCCCGTTGCGATGGTAACGCTGAACGCGCTCATCGCGCCAATCAGCATCATGCCTTCCACGCCGAGATTCAACACGCCCGCGCGTTCGCAAAATAATTCGCCGATGGTGGCAAACAACAAGACCGTCCCGCTGGCAATGCCCGCTTGTAAGATGATTGTAAAATCCATTGATTCCTCTTGGCATGTAGGACAAGTCTATAGACTTGTCCTACGTACAAAAAACTATTCCTCGCCGCGTGAAATGACAATACGATAGCGCAACAGAAAATCGCTGGCGATGAGGCAGACGAGAATGATTCCCTGAATCATTTTGGGAACGCCCGAAGGTTGAATCTCTCGCCCTGCGAGAATCAACGCGCCGAATAAAATGGACACGAAGATAATCGCCAGCGGATTTAACTTCGCCAGCCACGCGACGATGATTCCCGTGAATCCATATCCCGCCGCGATGGGCGCGGTTTGCAAACGATGAACGACGCCCGCAATCTCGGACATGCCGCCCAGACCCGCCAACGCGCCCGATAGAGCCATCACATAAATTATGTTGTTCGTAATGTTAATGCCCGCGTATTGCGCGGCGCGAGGATTATCGCCAATCAAGCGGATTTCGTAGCCCCAACGACTGCGAAAAATAATCAGCCACAGGATGACCGCCGCGACAATTCCGATGAGCAAGCCGAGATGAGTGGTCAAGCCGCGCAGGGCGGGGAAAGTTTTGGAGTATTCCAGCAAACGCGGCAATGACGCGCCGTCGGGGAATTTGGGCGACATCTGAAAGCCGCCTTCCGTCCACACGCCGAAAATCCAAAAATTGACCCACGCCACCGCGACGTAATTCAACATCAACGAGCTGATGATTTCGTTCACGTTGAATTTCGCCTTCAAAAAACCAGGGATGAATCCCCACGCCGCGCCAGCCGCCATGCCCGCCAACATCATCACGGGGATGAAAATCCAGCGCGACGTTTCGGCGGGTAAAACGGGAGTCAGCACAATCGCGCTGGCGCCGAACGCGCCCATGATGAATTGCCCCTCCGCGCCGATGTTCCACAACTTCATGCGGAACGCAACCGAGCAAGCCAGCGCCGCCAAAATAATCGGCGTCGCTTTGACGATGGTGTCGGACAGCACACCCGTATCGCCAAACGACGCCTTTGCGATATGTTGATACGAGAGTAGCGCGTCGCCGCCCGCCAGCGTAATTAATACGCCGCCTAAAATCAACGCGACAACCAACGCGCCGAAAGAAATCAACGCGGGATACCACGCGGGCATTTCGCTCAATCGCGGCTCGACGCGAATGCGGAACGGGGCTCGCTTCGTGAGTTCTGTCATCTCGAACTCCGTTGCCAAAATCTATTTAAACACAAAGGACACAAAGGTTTAAAAAAAGTTTTTCCTTCGTATTCCTTTGCGCCCTTGTGTTTAAGTTGTTTTTTCAATAGACTCATTTCAGGGCGACTCCTTCTTTTTGAATTTCTTCAAGCGAAGTCCCCGTCATCATTTGCCCAATGACTTCCACCATTTGATCATCCGCCTCGCCCGTGATTTTTATCTCGCCCATGATTTTGCCTTCGTAAATCACATAGACTCTATCGCTCAACGAAAGCAACTCTTCCAACTCTTCGGAGATTAAGAGGACGGCGGCGCCCGCCTCGCGTTGCGCCAGCAACAGGCGGTGGACTCCTTCAATCGCGCCGACGTCTAACCCGCGAGTGGGTTGCACCGCCACCATGAACGCGGGCAACCCCGAAATTTCTCGCGCCAAAATCACGCGCTGTAAATTTCCGCCCGAAAGCAAGCGCACGGGCGTCGAAACGCTCGGCACGATAATGTCGTAAGCCGCTTTCAATTCGTTGGCGAGTCGCGTCGCGGCTTTCATATCCAACAAACCGTTGTTTGAAATCGGCGGCTTGCGATAATTTTTCATAATCACGTTATCGGTTACGCTCAGGTTCGGCGCGCTGCCGACATGCGTACGGTCTTCGGGAACGTACGCCATGCCGAGTTGAATTCCAAACAACGTATTGCGATTGCTGACTTTATCGCCGTTGAGCAAAACTTGTCCCTGTTTGCATTGGCGCATCCCTGAAATGACTTGCGAGAGCTCGTTCTGCCCGTTGCCCGCCACGCCCGCCACGCCGACAATCTCGCCCGCGCGGACGTTCAGCGCAACGCCGCGCAACGCGGGCAAGCCTTTGTCGTTCTCCGCGTGAATATCGGTAACTTCCAAAACAACGCCTTGCGGAGCGCTTGGCTTTTTATCAATGGAAAAAACGACGTCGCGCCCGACCATCAAATGCGCCAACTCCTGCCGCGAAATTCCCTTTGAAGGCACGCCCGAAGCGGTGGCGACTCCGCGTCGCAAAACGCTGACGCGATCGGCAATGGCGCTGACTTCCTGCAATTTATGGCTGATAAAAATAACGGATTTCCCCTGCGCGATCATCGCTCGCAAGGTGACAAACAGCCCCTCGATTTCTTGCGGCGCAAGCACGGCGGTCGGCTCGTCCATGATGAGAACGTCCACGCCGCGATACAGCATTTTGAGAATTTCGACGCGCTGTTGCTCGCCCACCGAGAGTTGCCAAATCTTTGCGCGCGGATCAACCTTCAAGCCGAAGCGCTCGCCCAACTCCGCGACTTTGGCGTCGTATTCGGGCAGACGCAAAAAGAAGCGCGGGTCGTCCAATCCCAATAAAATATTTTCAGTGACCGTTTGCGACGGAACCAACATAAAATGTTGATGCACCATGCCAATCCCCGCTTGAATGGCGTCACGCGGCGAAGAAAAAACCTTCGGCTCGCCCTTGACGAAAATCGCACCCGCCTCCTGCTTGTACAATCCCGCCAACACGTTCATCAACGTGCTTTTGCCCGCGCCGTTCTCGCCAAGCAAGCCGTGAATCTCGCCATGCGCCAATTTTAAATCCACATGATCGTTCGCCAACACGCCGGGAAAGCGTTTGACAATTCCGCGCATTTCTACGATTAAATTTTGTTCTACTGGAGAGGTTTGTTGCGTCACTCAATTGCTCCTGCAAGAAAGTAAACGGGTAAACAAGTAGATAGGGAAGTTGAGTGACACATTTACTGTTTACCTATCTACTTGTCTACTTACCCAAAGAGACTGAACATCCCATGACGTTCAGTTCCTTTGGGTTTACGCAAACTTACTTGGGCAATTCGGCGGTAATGCCTTCAGCCCACCACTTCATACAAACGGGAACCGTACACGGCAGTTTGAACTCGGGGAACGCGTCAAGGTCAATTTGTTCGAGGGATTTGCCAACGGGCAAAACTTCGACGCCTTTGTTGTCTTTGATGGGGCCTTTGAAGACGTCAAAGCGGGTGAATTTTCCCGCAAGCATTTGCGCGAGGGTATCTTGCACCATCTTGATTACTTTGGGGTCGAGGTCTTTGACGCCGGGTTGCATTTGCTGACCTTCCATGAATCCGTACAAGCCCAACGCGCCCGTCTCCGCGTCGAAGTATTCCCAACCGGGGACGTATGTTCCCGCGATGACTTTCTCCGTGATGCCTTTATAGATGGGTCCCCAAACCCAATAGGGGGTGGTGAGACATGCGTCCACTTTGCAGGAGCCATACCAGTCGTAGGTCACGCCCCATTTGCCTTTTTCTTGCGCCACGTCCGCAACGGCGGGAGTATCTGCGCCGGTGAAGACGACTTGCGCGCCCGCGTCAAACAGCGAGGCGGCGGCGTCTTTTTCAACAACGGGGTCGTGCCAAGTGTTAATCCAACGGACGTCCAACGTACATTCGGGGCAGGTCTTTTTCATGCCCAACGCGATGGCGTTGCCCAAGCGAATTTCTTCGGGAATGGGGAAGGTCGCCATGTAGCCGAGTTTGGGGTTGCCGTCTTTCTTAGCGCGCGCGCCCGCCAACATGCCCGCGAGATATTTCATGTCTTCCATCGCGCCCATCAAATTGCCAAAATTCTTTTTATTGGAATTGATGCCTGTCAAGTGAACAAACATGACGTCGGGGAATTCTTCCGCGACGGCTTGCATTGGGTCGCCAAAGCCAAAGGACGTTCCGAAGATTAATTTGAATCCTTTGCGGGCAAGACTGCGGAATACTTGTTCAGAATCCGCGCCTTCGGGGACGTTTTCGATATAAGCGATATGTGTGTTTGGCACGTTTTTTTCAATGTAGACCAAACCTTCATAGTGCGCCTGAGACCAACCGCCGTCGTCGTGCGGTCCAATCAAGACCATTGCGACGTTGGTTTTGCCTTCTACAATTTCAGGGATTTGGAAACTTGCCGGCGCTTTTGTTGCGGCGGGGACTTGAGACGCGGCAGGCGCTTGCGAAGCTGCGGGAGATTTAGTCGCCGCGCCGCCGCCAGCAGGTGGCGCCGTCGTTGCGGCAGGTTTTGCGCCGCCGCAAGCTGAAAGGACGAGCATGAGAGCCAACGCGATAGTCGCGAGGCGGGAAATATTTTTAGACATCTTTCTTCTCCTTAATTTAGAATTTGGGTTTTACTTACAAAACATGCCGAATCAAAATTTGTCGAAAGCCTCCTTTTCAAGTTGAAGGTTTAATGTTGCAGGTTGCAGGTTGAAAACTTTGAACTTTCAACCTGCAACTTTCAACCGATTATAAACCTTTACGGCGAACACTTGAAGTTATCTTTTGCCTCGTTCACAGCGACGTTCTTCCCCGCCGCGCTTCCCGTCTCGCGCTCGATGCGTCCCCACAATTTGCACAGAAGCGGCGCGACATAATTTTTGGAAACCTTGTAAGACGCCGTTGATAATTCCAGCGCTTTATTCCAATTACCCGCATGAGCGTAGCCTTCGATGAAAACAAAGCGCTCGACGGGGTCGTTGGGATAATCGTCCAACTTGAAAGCGACGTCGCCTAACTTTGTAACCTCGTCCCAGTTTTTTAGTTGACGCGCTAGGTCGGCTTTTTGGAAATAATAGCACCAGCCGTGCGCGGGTTCGGGGTTGTAAATCTCTGGCATACGCGCGACGTTTTTTTCCAAAATGAGGTTCGTGGACGACAATAACGCGGCGTCGCGCAGAAAAGAATCATCGGGAATCATGCGATTGATGGAATCAATTTCAGGGTCGAGTAGGCGCAGACATTTGGGCGGAGCGTAATAAAAGACGACCGATTGCGAGGTGTTGCCCGAAAACGCGCCAATTAGAAACGTGTATTTAACGGGCAAATTTGGTTGCAACCCAGGCAGAGCGCCGCCGTCCAGACGATTGGTTGGGTAAAAAAAAGTATAGTGAATTTCCTTGCTTTTATTGGTCGGGTCATAAATCCAGTTTAATGCCGCGCCAAGAGAATTATCCGCATAGTAGTTTAACGCGCCTTCGTTCATGAATACAATGGTATTCGGTTTGAGCCCCGGCGCCCGCCAGGTCATTTGCCAAAACATATTTTTTTGAGCGTTCCAATCCCGTCGAAATTCGTCCGCCCATAGCGCGTGTCTTCCAGCCGCAAGCGCTATAAAAACAGCGGAAAGAAAAATACGAAAGCGCGCCGGCACAAGTTCTAAAATCCCCGCTAAAAACAAACTAGCTCCCAACATGAAGGAAATCACAAAGCGATTGGCGGGGAATGCCAGAGTAAGATCTAATTTAGCCAGCCAATAGGGTCCGCCGCCGACAATCATCGCGATTAGCCCCAGCGCAATAATCCGCCCCGCAAAACGCCAATTTGATTTTTCATGGGATCGAAATAATACAACCAGTAAAAACAAGATCAGCGAAACCGCAAAATAAAAAATAATTGTGCGAACGCCGTTGGAAAAAAAATCGGGGATATAAAAAATCTGCGCCCAAGCCTGCGCGCTGACAAGCCAAAGATCCAAAAATATTCCTTTAAAAAGGCTCAGGCTGGCGCTTAAAAAATTTGTCCGCAGATCGGAAAACAACTCGTTTTTATAAGCAAGATTGGAAAAAACGAAGGCGCGATAAAGCGCATTCAAAACCAGAACGGCAAAATAAGGCGTCCATTTTTTGAGGACGTCCCAAGCCGTCTGAAGCATGGCGCGCGGGCGACTTGAAAAAGGACGCTCTTGAAGAACGACAATCAGGATAATGAACGGGCGAATCAATTCGAGGGAATAAAAATATTCCATCATCCAAACGTTCAGGGCTGAAAAAATCAGCGCAAATAGGGTCAACGCCCAACGCCATTTCGGGATGCGAAATGACCAGACCATGATCAAGTAAGACAGCATGAAGAAGAATAGGACGATGAAGAAATGGCTAAAGAGAAATGAAACCCACTGTTGATTGAAGCCGGGATAAAACAAGAATAACAGGCTGGTGGTGAAGGCAAACTGCGGGCGGTCAGGCAGGAGGGTGCAGATGGTTTCCCATAGGACAACCACTCCCAGCCAGCGCCAGAAAAGCGCGAAGAGCTGCCAATAGGCGGGAACTTGCGGAATGAAGTGTGTGGTAAGTTGATATAACTCGCCCCACACCGGGCGGCTGGTTGAAAAATAACGTCGTAACGTTTCCGGTCCAAACTGATAGCGAATCCAGGAAATGGGCAGGTCGTCCCAATAAAAGCCCATTTGCCAGAAGGATGCGCCGTAGACCAGCGCCGTTGCAACCAGCAGAAGCAACGGAATGGCGCAACGCTTTTCAGCGAGCGAGTTTAGTTTTGTTGTAAGATGTTTCATAGGGAAATCTTTCAAACACAAATGGGAAAGAAAATATTTTCACCACGTAGACGCAGAGTCACGGTTTTTTTTATTTTTTTTCTGTGACTTGGCGTCTCCGTGGTTCGCAACGATTAAAGAGTTAGCCGAATACGGTAGCGTTTATAAAACCCTTCGCGGAAGGTTTTTTCGATCTTGAAGCCGTTGGACGCGGTCATCGCAACGCTAGACGCATTATAGGTTTGAATGCTGCCGACGATGTATTTATATCCGGCTTCACGGCAGGCTTGGATAAATACTTTTTCGATCTTGCGCCCAATGCCCTGTCCGCGCAGGGAAGGGTCAACGGTGAGATAAATGCTTTCGATGGATTCGGATTCGCCTTCCATTTGGTTTTGCACGGTGGCACTGGAAATCAGCAGCTGCAAAAACACAATCAGATCGACGAACATCAGACGCAGAACATGACGGAAGAACCAGAATTTATCTTCGGTCAGGCGGGATGTCAACGCGGCGGGGTCAGGCGAGCCGATGTTGTAGCCGATCAACTTGTTGGCTTCCGACAAAGCATAAAAGCCAATGACACGCTCATCTTTGAGGGCGCCTTCATAATAACGCAGCACAACCTCATATCCAAGATCGGACAGCAAACCTGTGTCTTCCGCTTGATGCAGGCGCGCCAGATCAGCAAGCAAAGCAGGGGTAATTTCTCGAATGAGGTGAACGGTGAAATTTATCAAGCAAGTCCTTTGATCAAAAACGGTCCGATGGGGCGGACGATAAATGTGGGCAAGCGTTTCCATATCCAAATGGCGATTTGGAATTTGGGGGCTTTTTGGTCAAGGCGCGGGACTTCCTGCGTTTTCCTCAAATAATACCAATAGGCAAGAATTTGTTTGCGCGGATTCCATTTCATCTTGAAAACTTCATTCCCTGAGCCGAGCAAACTGCGCCCCAGATCGAAGGTCTGAAATCCTTTTTGCGAGTAGCGCGTAATCGCCGACCAATATAAAAACTCGCCCGCGTAATCCGAACGCGCTTCTTGCAAAATGTTCGCATGAAGATTGGTAGCCGTGTCGCCGTCAAAGATAAAGACGCCAGCCCCGACCCGTTTGCCCTGCGCGTTATAAAGCGCCGCGAGTTCAAGGTTAGCGCCAAGCGCAGAAACCATGCGGCGCAAATAATCTTTGCTGTGATACGGCGAGCCTAACTCGTGCATGCTTTTTGCCAATCCTTCGTACGTCTCGTCCAACGTTTCCATCCCGCCAAATTTTGCGGTAAAACCTTTTTTGAGCGATTTGCGAACATGGTTGCGATGATTCGCGCTATAGGAGGTCAATAGCGCGTCGGGGTTGGGGGAGAGCGCGGCGAGGTAGGTCGCGTACGCGGGGTGTTGAATCCACCCCGCGGGCGGCGACGCGTCGCCGTCTGCAAAGCGAACGTTCACATACTCGACGTCCAACTCATCTCCCAGTTTTTGCGCTTGAGCCAATAAAGCGTCGCGCGCTTGCGTGGACGAAAAAGAAAATCCGCCATAAGAAGCGAACGGGGCGGTGGCAAGATAATCGCCAAAGACAAAATGTTTAATGCGAATCAGGGATAGCGCCCCTTCTATTTTCTTATCCGCGCGGGCGACCATGCGGTAAACGGGAAAGTTATAAATCCGTCCCATGAGCGCGACCCACGAATCGAGAACGGGGAAACCCGCCGCCCGACTCAAACTCTCGGGCAAGATTAATGGCTCGTTAGGCGGCAGGATGCGAATTTCAATTTCTTTGAGCGGCGTCATACGTTATCCAAAACTTCGTTCAAATATGCGCCTAAAGGCGAGACGGGAAAATTACGCAGAAGGGAAGCGAGAAAAGCGGATTTATTCACAGTGAATGGAAAAAGAAAAGGATTCAACGCGACGTCCCGCCAAGCGCGGGAAAACCACTTGGGCGGGCGCGCTAATTCGTAAGGGTGCAGAAAAATAACGGGACTCAATCCGCGCTTTAATTCTTTTTCAATAATTTTCATCACGCCCCCCGCCGAGAGTCCGACGCTAAAGCTTGAGCCATAAGGAAATTCTCCATTTGCAAGAAGTTTCACTGAAAAATCGCGCGGGGCGGTATAGGTTCCATTTTTTCCGAAAATCCGCAAGGCGCTCACCGGCAACTCCCACACGTTTTGTTTCTTCAAAAGCGTTCCCGTGGGAGCGTAAATGGACGAGCTGTAAAAAAAATCCGCGTCGCCCAATAACGCATAAGCGGCTTCGCTAATGCCCACCATAGGAGCGCGATAACCGCGCACGCGATATTCCTTGCGCCACCCAGCGGACGCTTGCAGGTCCGCGGATAGTTCGTCCACGTTAATCAGCGAGCGATGGAACTGACAATGCAAGCCCAGTTCATGCCCGGCGGCGACGATTTTTTGCGGGACTTGCGGATACCATTGGGCGATTTCGCCGACGAGATAGATACTGGCTTTTGCGCTTCCGAGTTGATCCAGAATAGGGTCAAGCGCGTCGAGGGTAAATTTATCATCCAATGAACAACGTTCAAGAGGGTTTATTAATTTATCGTAACGCCGAAAGAGGGCAAACCACGGTTCATAATCTATGCTCAGAAGCACGCGCGGGGATGGAGGCATAAGGTGGGCGTATGTTAATGGCTGGATAGTCAAATAGTCAAGCGACGCAACGGCTACGGGACAATCCTCGTCCCCGTCTCGCCCTTCAACGCGCGTCCGATGTTTTCGGGATTGGTGATGAGGGCTTCCGTTCCGCCGTTTTCGAGATACCAGATCGCGGCTTGAATTTTGGGAGACATCGAGCCTTTGGCAAAATGGATTCCTTCGGCGAGATAGGCTTTGGCTTCGGCGAGAGTGATTGTATCCAGCCATTTTTGTTCGGGCTTGCCAAAATGGATTGCGACTTTTTCAACGGCGGTGGCGATGAGCAGCATATCCGCGTTGAGTTTTTGCGCGAGTAGAGACGACGCGAAATCTTTATCAATCACAGCGGCAACGCCAATCAATTCGCCGTCGCCGCGATTAATTACGGGGATTCCGCCGCCGCCCACGGTGATAACGATATGCCTCGCGTTCACTAAAATTTTGACCGATTCAAATTCAACAATCTCTTTCGGCAACGGGGAGGCGACGACGCGCCGCCAACCGCGCCCCGCGTCTTCCACCACCGACCACCCCAGTTCTTTTTCGCGGCGTTTGGCGTCGGCTTCGTCCATAAAAGAGCCGATGGGTTTGCTGGGCTTTTGAAACGCGGGGTCGGCAGAATCCACGCGGACTTGGGTGACAATCGTGCAAGCCGTTTTATTGATTTTGCGTTTGAAGAATTCGTTTTGCAAAGCCTGTTGCAATTCATAGCCAATCGCGCCTTGCGAATCCGCGCCGCAGACGTCCAACGGGACTTCGTGCATCCCTTCAACTTTGGCGGCGATTTCGGAACGGCGCAGGATGAATCCGACTTGGGGACCGTTGCCGTGACCGATAGCTAAATCCCAGCCCGCTTCAATCATATCCGCAAGATGATGCGCGGTCTCACGCAACGCGGCTTCTTGGTCTTCAACGCTGGCGTGTTTGGCGTCTTTTATCAGCGAGTTGCCGCCGATGGCGACGACGGCGAGTTTTGGGGTAGTCATGTAGTCTCCTTGGGGGAAGTAAAAACGTAGACAGGTAAACAAGTAGACACGAAGGGCTTGCTACCTGTTTACCTGTTTACCTGTTTACCTGCTTACCTGTTTCCTTGTCTACCTGTCTACTTCCTCATAACCCGCCTCTTCCTCGCCCACCTTCTTATCGCCATATTCCTGCGAACCAGCGCGTTGACGGCGGACGTAACTCATATAACCGTTTAGCGTTTGCTCGGCTTGACGGATAAGTTTGTAGAGCGATGCAAAGTCGGGTTGGTTGATGTAATTCAAAGTTTTGGCATTAATCAAATGGGCGAGCGTTTCATTCAACTCGCCCCGCGCAATGGAATAAAATCGCAGGCTGTCCAAGTAATGATACCGTCCATAGGCTTCGCCGATGTTTCCCGTGACGCCTTTGGATGAACGACGAATTTGCGAATACATATCGAATTTTTCGTCGGCAGGCAGAGTCGTTGAAAACGCATGTATCTTCGCCATCACTTCCAACGCGAGTTGATAACACTCCAAATCTTCAAACCCGCGCTTTCCTTTTTCTCCAGGCGATTCATATAACGGCTTCCTCTCGCTCATACCTGCCTCCGTGTTTACCTGTTTACCTATTTTACCTAACTCATCGTCAACGCCATAACTGCCTTCTGCGCATGAAGACGATTTTCAGCTTCGTCATAAACCACCGAATGATGTCCGTCAATTACGCCGTCGGTGACTTCGAGTCCTCTATCGGCGGGGAGGCAGTGCATGTAAATTGAATCGTCTTTAGTCAGGCTCATGCGGCGCTCGTCGGTAATCCATGATTTATATTTTTCGATGAGCGCTTTGCCTTCGTCTTTGCCCGTCGTGGTCAGCATCGGTCCCCAACTTTTGGGATAAACGACGTCGGCGTCTTTGAAGGCTTCGTCCATGTTGTCGGTTTCGTCAAAGCCGACGCCGTATTTACGGGCGTTGTCTTTTGCCTGTTGCACAATGTCAGGCATGAGCGCAAATTCTTTTGGGTGCGCGAGAACCACGTCGCAACCGAAGCGGGTCAGTTGCAAAATCAAAGATTGCGGCACGGAAATCGGTTTGCTGTACGAAGCCGCGTACGCCCACGAGACGACGACTTTTTTCTTTTTCAGGTCGCGTCCTTTTTTCTCTTGAATGGTCATTAAATCTGCGAGGCATTGAAAGGGATGATAGACGTCGCATTGCATGTTCAAAATCGGCGCGCGGCTGGCTTGCGCGACCTCGTTGATATACTTGTTGCCGAAGTTCCAATCGCATTGACGAATGGCGATGCCGTCGAAATAACGCCCGAAGATTTCGCCGATTTCTTTGGATGTGTCGCCGTGCGAAATTTGCGTCGTCTCGCTGTCAATGAAAGCAGCATGTCCGCCGAGTTGCGCCATGCCCGCTTCAAACGATCCGCGCGTGCGCGTGGAGGTGAAGAAGAACAGCATGGCGAGAGTCTTGTCGCGCAAATACGGATGCGGCTCGCCGAGCGCGCGTTTGCGTTTTAAATCCCAAGCCACATCCAAAACGGTTTCGACTTCCTCTTTTGAAAAATCAAGATCGCCGATGAAATCGCGTCCGCGAAAGTTAGTTTGCATTTTTTTAGTCTCCTTGTGTCAAGTATACAAGTAGACAGGTAAACAAGTAGACATGGCAAACCCTGTTTACCTGTCTACGTCTTTACCTGTTTACCTTTTTACAACTTCACCCGCAACTCTTCCGCCCGAATAAACTTGTCGTCCCAGTATAACCTCGCGCCTTCGCAATAGCTGACGGGTTCGTCCCACGCGGAAAAATCAAAAGCGGGCAAGCAACCCGTCACGCTCAACTCCACGACGCCGCCGTGAGCAACGACCAGCGCGGAGCGTCCTTCGGAAATATAGTTCATCATGCTTGCGTAATATTCGACGAGTTGATTGGCGAGTTTGAACGCCGCGCCTTGCTTTCTCAAAATAGCGGGATAACCCGCGAAGGGCGTCAGCCACGAGACTTCGTTTTCGACCTCGCGCCCAAAGGGAATCAGCGCCTCGTTTTGCTCGTCCACCGCAAAGCCCATCGCGACGGCGGTTTCCAACGCGCGCGAAAGAGTGGACGTCGCCACGCGGTCAAAGGGACCGATGTTTTGCCCAACAAGACGCGCAAGCGTTACGCCCGTTGAATCCAAACGCTCGCTTTGCGAGGAGCGAATCGAGTGTCTTCTAATTTCAAGGATTTTCATAAATTCACTTCGTTGTAAAGTTTTTCAAAACGCGCGAGCATTTCTGGATTTTCCAACGCCTCCGCAAATTGCCGCAACCATTTGCGGATATATTTGACGTCCAATTTTCCGCGCTGGCGCACGAGAATACTTTCAACGTCCGTCCAATCTTTATCGCGGTTGGCTATGGCTTTATGAATAATAAAATCTTCGGGAGCGCATACGCGGGCTTGAATGCCCATTACTTCGGCGACATTTGCGCGTTCAATCGCTTGTTTTTCGTAATCAAATACGCTTACCAAAAGGTCTGCCGCCACGTTGGGAGAAGCCCAAATATGGATAACATGCGGACTCTTTTTATGGGCGGGGATGTTCGACGGACGTTCTGGAAAATGCGCTAAAACTAATTTGCGAAATTCTGCAAGCGGCGTGTCAATGCTGACTTTGAAATCAACATCGTGCGTCACCCGCATTTCACCCAAAACAGAAACGGCAATTCCGCCAATGAGCATATAAGGGATGTTGCGCTCATTAAGAAAATCTATAATATGCTGCATAGAGTCAGGGCTGTTGAACATTTTTTATTCTCTCCGCAAGCAACTGCCATTTGTTTGTCAATTCAATATAAAACTGTTCTCGCTGTTCTTGCAATTCGGGCGGAACGTCCGTCGAACCCGCCAAAGAGGTTGCAATCTGACACATCGCAAAATACGACCGAATGCTTTGCTCGACGGTTTCATTTGCCAAGCGTTCCTTCAACTCCTCGCGCTCCATCTCGTTGATTAATTTGTATTCCGCCGCCCACGCTTTCACGGCGGCGCTATCCATCTTCGCCATAACGACCTCCATTCAATTTTGCCGCTTTATATTTGAACCGTAAAATCCGCGAAAACAACGCCGGCTTGCATGAAAATTATACTTGCTTTCGTTGACGATTGCGACGAATTGATTGGTTGATAGTTCATCTTGTTGTTGGTACAATTCAGCATACCAACTAACAAAATGGAGAATTCTATGGCAAATATTATCGGACCCGATGTTAGTTTCTACCAAGACGAACCTAGCACCCCGCAAGGGATTGATTTTGTAAAAATGGCAAAGACGGCGGGATACGTCATTGTTCGCGCTGGGCAAAACCTTTGGGTAGACCCTGATTTCAAATATAACTGGCGCGAGGCAAAACTGGCTGGTTTGCCGCGCGGTTCGTATTGGTTTTACGACAGCCGCGCAGACCCCAAACGTCAGGCGGAGTTATGGGTCGAACAATTTGCGGGCGATTTTGGCGAGCTGCCTTTATTCGCGGATCTTGAAGAATCCTACAACGGTCCCTACAAGGGCTGGCAAAAATGGTACGATTTTCTTGAGCGACTTAAAGCGCTGGTTGGGGGGAAAGAACTTGCCATCTATACCGGTCCATCCTATTGGCGCGACAATGCGCCGAACGCAACCAACGTTCAGGCGTTGGAATATTTTCATCAATATCCGCTTTGGATCGCTCACTACGGCGCGATAAAGCCGTCCGTGCCAAAACCCTGGGGCGCGGACGAATGGCTGTTCTGGCAATTTACCGAGGGCGGCGACGGAAAACTATACGGCGTGGAAAGCAAAGGCGTTGACCTAAACTATTTCAACGGCGATATTGACGCGCTTCGGACGCGCTTTAATATATCCACCGCGCCGCCCCCGCCACCGCCGCCGCCACCTCCGCCACCCTCGCCATCGCCAACTACAAACGCAATGTACAAGGTGACGGCAACGGCGTTAAGAATGCGCGAAGGACCTGGCACAACATACAGCACGCTTGATTATATAAAGCTAAATGAAATCGTAGAAGAGGTCGGCGCAAACGCAGATCGAAGCTGGCTAAAAGTTAAACGACAGGATGGACTAATCGGTTGGTCTTCCAGCGTGTATTTGGAGCTCATTTCAACTCCAACCCCAACTCCAACTCCAACTCCGACTCCAACTCCAACTCCAACTCCAACTCCAACTCCCAGCGCGGAAACATGGTATCGCGTCACAGCCGCGTCTTTGAATGTGCGCGAGGGACCTAACGTGAGTTATAAAGCGCTTGGTTTTGTATTCAAAGACGATACCGTGCCAGCCATTGCCGAATCGCCTGATAAGAATTGGGCGCAAATCCGCCGCGTGGACGGCTTGATTGGCTGGTGTTCCAAAGGTTACATGACTGCTATCGGCGTCGAACAACCTAAGACATTAAGGCAAAGGTTTTTCAATAGCGTCACCTATTTCCGAAAAGAATTATCTACTCCGCGTCAGCTGGTCGTTCATGTGCTGAGCATAGATTTGCGGACTAGTGGATTGGAGTTCCTCGTCACGCCGCAAAGTCAAGGTCAAGCGAGCGGAATTCTTTGTACGCAAACCACCTCAAAATTTTTAGAAAAGTACGGCTTGCATATCGCCATCAACGGCAATGGATACACCTACCTCGACCCGACCGCCGCCAACGCCGCGCTTTGTCCCGGCGGCGGCGACCCCGTTAAACTCAATGGGTTTGCGGCTTCGCGCGGAAAAATCTACTCGCAAGGCGCAAAGCCAACCGTGTATATTAACCAAGCGAACGAAGTCACGTTTAACAGCGCCAAGGGTAAAATTTTCAACGCTATTTCGGGAGACCGTATGGTTTTGATTGACGGGCAGGTTGTTAAAAATCTTGCGGCTAATCCGCTCAACCCGCGCACGGCGATTGGGTTGTCTAAAAACGGACGCGGCTTATTGCTCATGGTTGTGGACGGCAGACAACCCGGCTACAGCGAAGGCGTTGATTTCCCCGAGCTCGCCAACTTGATGATTTCTTTCGGCGCATTCAACGCCGCCAACATGGACGGCGGCAGCTCGTCCACGATGGTCATTAAAAAAGTAGACGGGACGTCCCTGGTCTTAAACTCGCCGATTGAGCAAAACGTCGTCGGCAAAGAATGCGAGGTGGCGAATCACTTGGGAATATTTATTCGATAATTTGTCGCCGTGCATTTGAATCGCAAAGTCCGCTAAGAAAACTATTTGCGCTCTTCGCGGACTTTGCGGTAAGCAATAACAGACAGCCCCTAGGGCGCGAGTTACCCCTCCAGCAGGGTCATCCCGAACACCAACAAAAAACCGACCACGCAAGCGAGCGCCACATTCAAAAAAACGCCGACCAGCCCCAAGCGAAAATCCGATTTTGATTTGGGCGAAATGACCGCCATGCCCGCCAGAATAAATCCCGCAAGGGATAACACGCCGCCGCCGATCAACGCGGCTGAAAACAAGTTAACTTCAAACGTCTGACTAACCAGCGACTTGGCGGATAAAAGCGCAAAATACAACAAACACATCGCCGGGGTCAACGTCAGCGAAAGCGCTGTGGATATTCCGCCCAACGACGGCTTTTTTCGTTCCGCTAATTCAAGCTCAAGCAAAGGATCGGCTTCATTCATCGCAACGCGAATTATAATCGCGGCATGAAAATTTTTCGCAAATTGATTTTATTCGTCGCGGCGCTTTTCAGCGTCTCGTGCGCGCCGCGCGCGACGACTCGCGCCGCGGAGCCCCAACCGTATTTCACCGCCACGCCCAGCCGCGCGTCCGCGCCGAATGTGGTTGTCGCCAACACGCCGCTCGCAACCGCCACGCCTTTTATTTACACAATTCAAGCCGGCGACACCTTCAGCCAACTCGCCGAAAAATTCAAAATCTCGCAGGATGATTTGATTGCGGCGAATCCCAACGTCAGCCCGAATAGTATGCCCGTCGGCGGGACTTTGCTCATCCCCAACGGTTCAACCTTCGCCGCGTTCACGCCGACGCCTGTGGCGGCGCCTGTGACCCAATTGGTTTGTCGCCCCTCGCTGGATTTTGGCGTGATGTGCTTCGCGCTGATTCAAAACAATACGCCCGATATTCTCGAAAACGTCTCTGCGCAAATTACGTTGTTGGACGAAAACAACAACGCCGTCGCGAGTCAAACCGCGTTCACGCCGTTGAATATTATTCCGCCGAATGCGGCGTTGCCCGTTTATATCTTCTTTCCAAAATTATCCGCTTACGCGAGCGCGCAAGTTCAATTGCTTAGCGCCGTTCAACTGCCAAACAACAACGCGCGTTATTTGTCCGCGAAGATTCAAAACGCCGTCGCGCAAATCGCTCGGAACGGACTGACTGCGCAAGTGAGCGGACAAGTTAGCTTGCCCGACGAATCAAAAGCCACAACCCAAGTCTGGGTTGTGGCTGTGGCTTACGCTAAAGACGGGCGCGTCGTTGGGCTAAGACGCTGGGAGGGCGGAGCGCTCCAACCCGGGGCGGCGATCAATTTCAGTTTCGCCGTATCCAGCGTTACGGGTCGGATTAATGCGGTGGAGTTTGTCGTCGAGGCGAGACCGTAACGCCCTCATCCCCAGCCCTTCCCCCGTAGGGGAAGGGAGTTAATCCCCCTCTCCCGCAGGGAGAGGGGTTAGGGGTGAGGGAGTTACTTTCCATTCAACCACAGATACCTTTCAATCGGGACGGCGATGGGGGTGAAGGTGAAACCTTTGACGTAAGATTGAATCAGTTGATAGGACAGCGCATGCGTGGTGAATAACACGGGCGCGTCGTTGACAATGATTTGCTCGGCTTGCTGATACAGGGCGATGCGCTTGGTTGCGTCCTGCTCGACGCGGGCTTGTTCGAGAAGCGTATCCAACGTGGGGTTAGAGTAATGACCGTTGTTCTGCTTTGATTTGCTGTGAAAGAGGACGTCCGCAAAATTTTCGGGGTCGGGATAATCGGCGCACCAACCGCCGTCGAAAATTTGCCCGTGATTGCCCGAATAAACTTGGTCGTAATAAAAGTTGTATTCGATGTTTTCTACGGTCATTTTCACGCCCAGATTTTTCTCCCACATATTGACCAGCGCGGCGACTTCAGATCCGACGGAGCTGCCAATGCCCAGACCCGTATAAACGATGGGCGGCAATTTTTTTGCGTCGCCGTATTTAGACTTCTTCAATAATTCGCGCGCTTGCGCGGGGTCGTAAGGCAAGCCTTTCAAATCGTAATTGAAGCCGGGCAGACCGGGCGGAAAAACTCCAATGGCGGGAAGCGCTCGTCCGTGCAAAACGACGTCAATATAGCGCTGGCGATCAAAAGCCATTGAAAACGCTTTGCGAACGTTGGCGTCGTCAAAAGGCGGCTTGGTCGTGTCGAAGACAACGTAGCCCGTGCAAAGGTCTACGCCGGCGACGAGGTTTTTATTTAACGGCTCTTTTGGGTCAAGCATACGGTCTACGTTGTACAATCCCACGCCGGCGACGTCCACGTCTTTGGTTTCAAACAAACGCACGTCGTCGCCCGCGAACAATTTGACGACGACGTAAGGAATAGACGGCGCGCCGAGATAAAAATCCTTGTTGGCTTCGTAGACGATAGATTCTTTCGATTTCCATTCGGTTAGGCGATAGGGTCCCGTGCCGTTGGGTTTATAAACCCAATCTGCGCCGCTGGCGACGTTTGCCTGATCCACTACAAAGGCGGTGGGATAAGTGAGCTTCAACAGAAAATATGGCTTGGGCGCGTCAAGCGTGACTTGCAAAGCGAGGGCGTCAAGCGCTTTCAACCCGCTGATGTGTTCCGCCTTGCCCGCCGCCATTTCGCGGACGCCGACAATATCGCCGAGATAAGTCAGCGCCGTGTCGGATTTCGTTTGCGGATTTGCGGCGCGTTCCCACGAATAGACGACGTCTTGCGCGGTGACCGCTTTCCCGTCGTGGAATTTTGCGTTGGCGCGAATGTGGAAGGTGTACGTTTTGCCGTCGGCGCTCACTTCCCATTTTTCGGCAAGGTCGGGCATGAGATTCAAACGCGGGTCAAAGGAGACTAATCCGCTGAAAACGCGTTTATCGCCTGAGCCGTGCGTGGTGGCGGGGTCGTAATCGCGCGGGTTGGTGGATTCGCTACCGCTGTAGACCAGCGCTTGATTAAATGGAAATCCAACTTGTTGCCGAGTCTGGGTAGATAGATTTTGAACGCATGCGCTGATAAAAATAGCCAAGACAATGCTCGCGCCCCATTTTTTAATCTTGTTCATTGTTTTCTCCTTTGGCGTTTTTGTTGCGCACCATTAAGCCCAACGCAAATATGCCGATGACAAGCAAGATGATCAAGCAGATGCACGCCAACACAACGCTTAATGTGATGAACGAGCTGTTTGCTAGAGGATTTGAATTAGCGCTTGGCGTTGGAGTTGGTCTATCGAGCGACGAAGTGGGGATGACGTAAGGCGTTGGGGTGACGGCTAAAGGCGCGCCAGAAACGGGAACGTAAGTGGGAACCTGCGTCGGAGTGGGTTGTATCGTCGGTTGCGCGGAGACGTTGCGCGGCTGGGCGTTGACCGATTTTCTCCAAGCGTCTTCCAACCCGTCCGTGTCGAAGCCGTAAACTTCCGTGAGCGCGGCGTCAATCGGTTTGGCGTCGCGCAAGGCGCTGAGGAGTTGCGTCATTTTTTCTTGTTTATAGGTCGCAATCAAAAACGAGACAATGCTCTGCGACTGACTGTAAGAGAGGTTGGCTTTATCGGGAAGTTCGGAGAAGCCGCCGTTCAACGAGCGCACGGAAAGCAACGTATTATCTCGAATGGCTTGATCGAGTTGCGCTTGCATGTGGGAGTCTAACTTGCCTTCGCTGAACATGGCAAGACCTTCGTTCAACCACGTTGGCACTGTGCCGATACACGAGAACGTAAAGTGACCGATCAAAACGTGCGTGAGTTCGTGAATGACCGTGTTTTGATCCCACGTTGCGTCTGAAGACGATATGCCCATGATAAAAATATCGTATTCAGGGAAAGCCATGCCGCCCGTCCACGAGGGTTCGTAGAGGATGGCGCTTTTCATGTCGTCATAGTTGGGATAAACGTAAAGGTCAACGGGCGCGCCGGTCGTCAAGCCCGCTTGTTCTTTGTTGCGGCGCAAACCTTCAACCCCCGCGTCCAGCATAGATTTTGCGAAGGTTTCGCTTTTATCGTAATAATGCAAACGCAGGTCGCCGCTGGGACTAGCAAGCGATTGCCAATTGTGAGCGGCGTCCAGCCATGTCGCTGTTTTTTGTTCGCTGACAAATTCCGCGCCCGTTTCGTCGGTGTAGCGCCAGCGCCACCAAATCGTCGCGCCCGGCGGCAGCGACCCGCTTTGGCGCATGTCCCACGTCCATTCGACTTGCGCCGTTTTTGCGGACGTGAATTGCGGAAAGGCTTTGGCGACGACGTCGCCGCAGGTCTGTTGTTTGCTGCCGTATTCCAACGCGACGGAAGTAATCGCCGCGTTCGCGGTTAGCGTCGCCGAGAACGTGGCGGTGTTGGGAAACGAAAACATAACCTGATCGTTTGTCGCGTCCGCGCGCGGCGCGGCGGAAATGGACTGCGCGGGCAAAAAGATTGTTCCGAACAATAAGAGAAATATAGTTATTTTGATTCGCATGCGCTCAACTCCTTTTTGAAAGTAGCGCTTAATATATCATTGATTTTAGTAGACAAGTAGAAATTTAAGTGGATAAGTGAATTTAACGCGCGCGAGACAATCACGCTCATGGCGTAATCGAGATAGGATTGTTGCATTTCTTTATCTACAGGACTTTCGCTCAGTCAGCGTTCTCTAACGCTGACTACGCTAGAAATATTTTTTTGAGCGTAATCGGCGCTCTCTTGCGCCGATTTTTTAGAAACAAGCGAAAGTCCTGATCTATTAGGACTTACGCAAGACGCTCCCTCATCCCCAACCCTTCCCCCGAAAGGGAAGGGAGTCCCCTCTCCCTTCGGGAGAGGGCTAGGGTGAGGGCAAATCGCGCAAGCCGTCTTGCGTAAGTCCTATCTATGTCTATTTTTCTGACGATACCGAGTTCCATAGTTGCTCCATAAAACCCTCACCCCTTTGCCCCTCTCCCAGCGGGAGAGGGGCAAAGGGGTGAGGGAAAATTTGTTCTAAGTCGGCGCAATCTTACGGGGAAAAAGGGGATGCGTCAAGATGAAGCGGGGTTGACACGTTTCTGCATACTCTATAAAATATGGAGTATATGAAAACGTACAGCCTAGCCTCAATAACCGCCAAATTATGCCAATCGCCGCTCAATTTGTTTACGACCAAAACGCTGCGAGATATGTCCGCCGCCGATATGCCGCAGGCGACTTTTTTTTCCATGCTGTCGCGCTTGATTCAACAGCGCGTTTTGCAAAAAATAGAACGCAATAAATATCTTCTCGTCGGCGGGAAGGCGCATGATTTTAGCGTCGCTAATTTTTTATACGAGCCGTCTTACGTTTCGCTTGAAGCGGCGCTTAATTTTCACGGCGTTTTATCGCAGTTCCCGTATGAGATTGCCAGCATGACGCCAAAAAAAACGACAACCAAAACGCTGAACGAAAAAACCTATCGCTATGCGCGGATAAAACAAACGCTCTTTTGGGGCTATGAATCCGTTCACGGATTTCTCATTGCGCAACCTGAAAAGGCGCTGCTGGATTTGCTTTATTTACAATCCAAAGGACTTGCCCTCGTTCACACCGACGAGTTGGACGGCGAAAAATTAGATCGGGCGCGATTTGAATCTTACGCAAAAAAATTCCCGCCGATGAAAGGAACGGACTTTTTATGATTACGCAAGAACAGGTTGTCGCGTTGGCAAAACGCTATAAGATAAACGAAACCGTGATATTCCGCGAGTATCTGCAATTGGTTTTTTTGCAAAAACTTTACCAAAAGACTCCGAGCCAAAATATTCTTTTCAAAGGCGGCACGGCGCTTCACTTGATTCTTCACGCGCCGCGTTTTTCCGAAGACCTTGATTTTTCGGTCACGTTATCCACGCCCGCGTTTGAGGCGTATATCGCAACCGTATTAAAGCGCATGGCAGACGAAGAAGGCGTGTCTTGGCAGGAGCGAAAAAGCGTTGCGGGCAAGCAGTTTCTTTTGGCGGCGGAGAATATCCTGCCGTACAAAACTTACATCGCGCTGGATTTTTCTTTTCGCGAAGAAGTCTTTTCGCAAGAGCGCGCCATTATTCAAACAGCGTATCCGACGCTTTTCACGTCTTACGTTTATCATCTTTCGCAGGAGGAAATTCTGGCGGAGAAAATTCGCGCCGTGATGACCCGCAAAAAAGGACGCGACCTGTACGACTTGTGGTTTTTGCTTTCCAAAGGGATTGCCGTGCAACATGACTTGGTTCGCAAAAAACTGGCGTATTACGAATTGACCGATATTGTCAACGCGGACATTATCGCTCGCGTTGCGGCGTTTCCTAAAAAAGATTTCACGCTGGATTTGCGCCCGTTCGTTCCGCAAAACGAACGGGAACGCCTACCCGAGTTTTTTGATTATTTGCAAGCGCAAATTAAGCGGACGCTTGCCGAATGAGGCATCGGCGTCCGCGTCCGTTTCCAAAACCTGGCGGCTTTTGGCGGTTAATTGCCTCTATTGAAATCAGAACTTTCGCTTGTTTCTAAAAAATCGGCGCAAGAGAGCGCCGATTACGCTCAAAAAAATATTTCTAGCGTAATCAGCGTTCTCTAACGCTGACTGAGCGAAAGTCCTGGAAATAAGACTTCGCCAATTTTGTTTTCGTTTTTCAGTTTTCCGCAATCCCCCAAAGGTGCTTTGCGCAAATTGAAAAAGATGTATACTGAACTCACTCAAGCGATCTTATTTGTTTACCGCAACCCAACGCGCCTAGATAAAGCTACTTGAACTGTTCGTGAATACGCAACAGCTACGCTTTTTTAGGACGCTCGCCGCGGTAAACAACCTAACGACCCTCCTGATTGTTATTCCCAACAGACTCTTTTCTCGAAACAGGCGACTCTTACGGCGCCTGTTTTTTTGTTGGGACGCTTCAATCCAATGCAGCGCGCGGAAGGAGGTTGACTATTGAAAAAATTATTCCCCGCCGCAATCTAAAAAATAAAAATGCGCCCGTCGCACAGGCGTTTTCCAACGCGCCCCGCAGGCGACTGTCGCCTGCGGGGCGCGTAATTGGCGGCTGGATTTCCGTTTGACCGCCTGATCTAAGCGGAAAGTTCCTTTCTATTCGCCTATCCTAAATTTTGTTTCCGATAAAGTCTAATACTCATCCAACTATACCTACTGATTAGTAGGATTGTCAGCCCGTAAATTCTCTGACATAATCGCAACCGAAGCAAGGTAGCTATAGACATTAAGATAAATATTTGGAATTTAAACCAGCCAAAACGCCTTGTTTTGCGGCTATTTTCGGTGGAAGATTTTCAAAATCATTATCTTAACCTCTATAGTTTCTTTTGGCGTGTCGCGGACGCGCTCAAGCTGAGCCCAAAGGAGGTAAATTTATGAAACGGTTTTTGTATTTTGTCATTAAATTTCCTAGACATTATAAAGTAGGAGGCTGACTATTGAATATAGGATTTACGCAAAAGGGTGTGCGTCAGTTTTTTGAAAACCACTCGGATTTTGGAGATGTTTTTAGGCAATTCGCCCCTATTTCCCAAGAAACTGACGCGCACCCTACGCAAAACTTTGCGTAGGGCGCGTTCTCTAACGCGCCGCGGGCGAAAATCGGCGTTAGAGAACGCCGATTACGCTCAAAAGACGTTATTTTGCGTAAATCCAAAAATAAAAGAACGCGCCCATCGCGCAGACATTCACCGTACCCACCGGCGACAGTCGCTTAAACTGCCGTCTGCGCATCGTCGCCCGCCCGCGAATTTGTTTTCCATCTTACTTATTCGTTTACAAAAAGGAAAAAACGAAATGAAATTTATAAAATCACTTACGCTCGTATTCACCCTGCTGGCGCTTATGCTGATGCAGGTCACGTCCGCCCTCGCCGCAGGGTGGACGCCCGCCGGCTCGCTGACAACGGCTCGCCAAGATCACACCGCCACCCGGCTCTTGAATGGCAAGGTCTTGGTCGTGGGGGGGTTCAACGGGGCGAGCGCTCTTTCCAGCGCGGAGTTGTATGACCCCGCCCTCAACACTTGGTCGTCTGCCGCCTCGCTGACAACGGCTCGCCGATATCACACCGCCACCCTGCTCTCGAATGGCAAGGTCTTGGTCGTGGGGGGGGGCAACGGGGCGAGCGCTCTTTCCAGCGCGGAGTTGTATGACCCCGCTACTGATACTTGGGCGTCTGCCGCCTCGTTAACGGCTCGCTACTATCACACCGCCACCCTGCTCTCGGATGGCAAGGTCTTGGTCGTGGGGGGATTGGACAGTGTTTCTAATTCTCTTTCCAGCGCGGAGTTTTATGACCCCGCTACGGACACTTGGACGTCCGCCGGCTCGTTGACAACGGCTCGCCATTTGCACACCGCCACACTGCTCTCGGATGGCAAGGTCTTGGTCGTGGGGGGGCACGGGGCTAGTAGCGCTCTTTCCAGCGCGGAGTTGTATGACCCCGCCCTCAACACTTGGTCGTCTGCCGCCTCGCTAACGGCTGCTCGCTTCCGTCACACTGCCACCCTGCTCTTGGATGGCAAGGTCTTGGTCGTTGGGGGGGCTGCGGGGGCTAGCTATCTTTCCAGCGCGGAGTTGTATGACCCCGCCCTCAACACTTGGTCGCCCGCCGCCTCGCTGCCGATAACGGCTCGCGACAGTCACACCGCCACACTGCTCTCGGATGGCAAGGTCTTGGTCGTTGGGGGGTACAACAATTCGACTGGCACTCTTAACCGCGCGGAGTTGTATGCCCCCGCTACTGATACTTGGTCGTCTACCGCCTCGCTGACAACGGCTCGCCGATATCACACCGCCACCCTGCTCTCGAATGGCAGGGTCTTGGTCGTTGGGGGGGTGAGTCTTTCCAGCGCAGAGTTCCTAGCGCCCACTGTTGTTTCCATCACGCGCGTGGGTCCAAACCCAACCAACGCGGCGACTGTGGATTTCACGGTGACTTTCTCCGAACCCGTTACGGGCGTAGACGTAACTGCTTTCAAAA
>Ga0315281_10000285_pt1 | contig 68918 bp, 68 predicted proteins | sample YL17G07_0_MG_FD_204540 | JGI IMG/M metagenome (GOLD analysis project Ga0315281, IMG submission 204540) | Sediment microbial communities from Yellowstone Lake, YNP, Wyoming, USA - YL17G07_0 | ecosystem: Environmental > Aquatic > Freshwater > Lake > Sediment | place: USA: Wyoming | collected...
GACCCTGGCGATCGGCCACCACAGGAGCGCCGTCGCCACCGCCGCCGTCGCGGCGGTGGCGAGCGCCGGGCCCGGCCAGGCGCGGCCCGGCGCCCGCATCACGATGCCGGCCACGGCCCAGACGGCGATCTCCCTCACGGGTCTGAGCCGGGACACGACCAGGATCGCCACCACTCCCGTCGTGGCCGTAGCCAGTGCCACCGCGGTCACGCCGACCGCCACTCCGACGCCGGCACGCCCCGGCAGCTCCCAGAAGAGAATCCGCGCAAGCCTGGAGATCGGCCACCAGAGGACGGCTGCCCCGACGGCCACCGTCGCGGCGGTGGCCAGCGCCGGGCCCGGCCAGGCGCGGCGCGGCGCCCGCGATCGCCCGGCCTCGAGCGCCCACAGGGTGGCCGCGAGCAATACGGCGAGGAACGGCGCGACCGGAGCCATGTAGAACAGGAACGAGGTGCGCGTGGCGGCGAACCAGGGCAGGTAGAGCGTCGCCACCAGTATCGCCGGCATCAGGGTTCGCGCGGACGAGCGGCGCAGCGCCAGGAACGGGGCGGCGACGAGGGCGGCGACGCTCGACCACCACAGGAACGGGTTACCCATGACGACGATGCCGCGGTAGACGCCGTCATCGTCGACGAACGAGTTCCACCACGGCCGGTAGTCGAAGAGCCACGTCGGCGGCGCGGAAGCGTAGCTGTGCGGGGCACTGAGCGTGAAGTTGAAGTGCCACATCTGGCTGTGCAGCTCGCGGAAGTCGGCGATCGTGTGTCCGGCAGCGAAGTACTGGGCGTAGCACGTCACGTAGACGGCTGCGGGGACGAGTCCCAGCCCCAGGACCGCGAAAACGGCGGCCCGCCATGGCGCGCGCCTGCGTGGGCCGACGCCCTCACCGGGCGTCGGCGCGAGGTCCGGCCTGCGCCACGCCTGCGCCAGAACGACGATCTCTGCCGCCGCGACCAGGGCGAGCGCCCCCGACCACTTCGTGGACACGGCCAGGCCGCCGGCGAGCCCCGTCGCCAGCAGCCAGCGCAGGCGCTCGCCGTCCTGGACGTAGCGCAGGGCGGCGAAGATGCAGACGACCGTCCACAGAGCGACGAAGATATCTAGCATCGCGATGCGTGACTGGGCGATGCCGAGCAGGTCGCAGGCGGCGAACAGGAGGGCGACGAAGGCCCACCGTCTCGGCAGGCCGAGCCGCACGGCGATGGGATACACGCAGGCGAGGAGAAGGAGGCCGGCGACGACCGACGGCACGCGCCAGCCGATCGGCCGATCGCCGAGCAGCACGACGCCGAGTGCGATCGCCAGCTTGCCGGCCTCCGGATGCGGCCACGAGACCTCGTCGCCGGGCTTCCAGCGCAGGGCGCCCTTGGGCGGGTTCACCCTGCCGTCGACGATGGTCTTCGCGTCCTTCGCGTAGTAGACCTCGTCGACCATGTACTCACCGGGCGTACCCAGGTGATACAGCCTGAGGCCGGCCGAGACGAGGAGGAGGGCGAGGACGACGAGCAGCACGAGGCGTCGGGGGACGTCTCCGGGCGGCGGCCCGGGACGCGAAGACGGGGCGAGCGCCGGACTGGTCAGCGACTCACACACTGTTTACTTCCTCCACGCTCGTCATTATAGTGAGCCGCGAGTGAAGCCATGGGAATCCTCGAAGCGGACGCAAGGGGTGATGTGAACGCAAGTATTCTCGTCGAGTCATGGTCCGACAGTCAGCTAGTGAGGGGGAAGCACATGAAGAAGACGGGTAGGTACCTGTTCGTCGTCTGTCTCGCCGCGATCATGTTCGTCGCCTTGACGGGCGTCGCGCTCGCCGACACACAGACCACGCCGGGGCGGACCGAGCGAGTGATCTGGGACACCGTCCAGGTGGCGGCCTACAAGGTCAATGCGAGCCACGTCGGCACCATCCACGCCGAGGTCACCTTCAAGCCCAACTGGGCCGATTTCGACATCTACATCTACGACCAGTGGGGGAACTCGGTCTACGAAGAGAACCTCGGGTACTCCGCCATGCTCACCGGCCGCGAGATCATCGACCACTACGTGTCGCTTGACGACTTCGACTCCATCGATGGCTCCCAGGAAGTGATCCCGGCGGATCCCTACGGCGAGCCTGCGCACGTGCGCGGCATCGACTTCTACGTCGTCATCGTGGCCTTCAACGAGACGGCCAAGTTCCAGGTGTGGGGCTACACGCCGTACACCGACGTCACGGCCGACTCGGCCGCGGTGGACTACCAGTGGAACTACTACTTCGACACCTTCCGGTTCCCCGGCGGCAGGGATGACTGGGGCACCCTCAAGGGCGCGCCGTACGGCGGCAAGTTCGACTTCATGCCCACCTCGGAAGGCCCCGGCCAGGTCAACCTCGAGTGGCCGGCGGCGAAGGACAAGACGACCGGCGAGTGGGCGGTCACCTACGACCCGGTCAACGCCGGCCGGCCGTCCAACCTGGAGTCGTACCTCTTCGTCGGCGCCGATTGGGACACGGTCTTCGAGGAGTACGGCTACAGCTGGTACAGGCCGAGGGCTCAGGACGGCGCGACGTGGTACGGACACAAGAACCTCTTCACCGTGTCCGAGGCGAGCTCCACGGCCGTGCCCATGAAGAACTACCACTTCGTGCCCAGTTTGGTGGGCGTCGTGAACGACCCCAAGCTCGGCCCAGGTGGCAGCGGCATCAAGGAAGGCATCAGCACGGTCGGCTACAAGGCGAGCTGCTTCTTCCCGCAGAACCTGCGCATCAGCTCCGTGCCGTCTTCGGTGATGGCGGGCAAGAGCTTCACCATGAAGGGCACGCTGGCGCTCAACGGCGCCTGGGTGGAGGGGCAGGAAGTCGGCCTCCAGAAGCTTGGCTCCGACAACGCCTGGAAGCTCCTCAAGAGCACGATGACGGGCGACAACGGTGTGTGGAAGATCACCTACAAGCCCTCCAAGACCGCGAAGTACAGGGTCCGCACGGCCGGCGACGACGCCACCGGTCTTCTCGTCGAGTACTCCGTGAAGAAGCAGGTGATGGTCAAGCACTGACGACGCCATCACGATCTACGATCCACGTGATCTCAGTGGTGCGACTGGAACAAGTGCAGCCGGGGGTCGGGCGCCCTGTGGGCGCCTCGACCCCCGCCTGCGACACCGAAAAGCGTCGTCAGGCCAGCCTACACTGACGGCTCTGGGCATTGTGCAAGCAGTGTCGCGCTCCTATACTCCATGGGGCACACGCCAGTACTTTTGGGCGGCGATTCAGAGAGGGGGGGTCGTAAGGGGAAAGAGCACGTCGTTCGCTTGCGGCTGCATGCCTCGCGGTGTCGCTCGATCACATCTCCTACACACTCGGTGACGGGCGATGGACGCTATCCGGGCAGGCGGTGGAGTCACACGCTGGAGAATCAGCAGAAGGGAGAGAGAAATAGCATGATGAAGAGACTCCTAGTTCTCGCCATGTTGGTGGCCGTCTTCGTTGCCGTTCTGAGCGTGCTGGCCTCGACTGCCTCGGCCGCGCAGATCACGCACATCGGCTACCTCCAGAACTCTATCGACTACTACACACTCACGCCGACAGAGGCCGGCGACTATCGGGTCGAGATCCGTTGGGCCGACGCCGCCGGCGTCATTCCGCCGGACGGCAGCACCGGGCCCGGGTATCCGGACTCCGAGGTCGACGTCGTCGTGCAGTGCCCCGACAAGGTCGCCGGCACGCTCGAGCCCTACGCCGACATCGACGTCGGCGAGCTCTATGTGGGTACCAACCCACAGGAGGGCACGTTCGGCATCACGGCCAACCCGAACCGCATCAACAAGCCGGTGTACTTCGGGGTCGTCGGATGGATCAACGACCGCGCCTACCGGCTGCGGGTCTGGTGGACGCCCAACTCGACCGGCGTCGAGACGAAGATGATCGACGCGACCGCCATGACGTACGGCGAGGGCGGCATGTACTACATGGGCGCCACGAGCGGCAAAGCACACTCCGTGCTCCAGTACTGGAAGGGCACGCTCAACCGTGCCACCGCTGCATCGGACGTCTGGGCCAACTGGGACGACTACAACTACGGCCGCGACGATGACAACATGGTCATCGCCGACAACTGGCTGCCTTCACCCACCAAGGACGACCTGGTGGCGCCACTGGTCACCGACACGGATATCCCGGGCAGCGGCACGTATGCGGCCTACCCAGGCTGGTACCTCGCCGCTCCCGAGATCTGGACCGCCGCGGCGCGTCCCAACGTGTGGGGCAACATCCTCAACGACACCTATCCTCAGCCGGGTTCGCTGACCTGGAGCGCCTGTCCCTCGTGGTACACGTGGAGCTTCCAAGACCCCGACGTGACGACCGAGAAGCCGACCTACTTCTGGGGCACTGTCAGCCTCGCAGGGGCCGACGGGCGTAACTACTCCCAGTCGTCGCAGAGGAGCGAGATCCTGAACTACAGGTTCTACGGCCCATCGTTCACCTGGGAATACACGACGGGAGCCAAGGCCGGCATCAGCTCGGTGAAGGTCGACGGCACCGAGGTCGCGCAGGTCAACATGTACACGGCCGGCACGGTCAACAAGGTCAAGCGCGTGTTCTCGGGCTTCGGCGCGGCCGCCTACCACAACGTGATCATCCAGAACGTGAACAAGGACCCGTTGTCGGGCGGCACCTGGACCTACCATGACGCCTTCATCGGGCAGACCGACCCGGCCGACCCGGTCCCGACTGCCCCGCGTCAGAACAACGCCGACGGCTCCACATCGTACGACTGGGGTCGCGTCACTCTGCTCACCCACACCATCTCGACCTGCAAGGCCAACAGTGGCGCCGTCGCCTACACCTTCAACAAGACCACCGGCCTTAACACCATCACCTGGAACTACCTCAAGGCCAACAAGGGCGGTATCGCCAAGGTGTACGTCGACGGCAAGCTGCTGGCCACGGTCGATGAGTACGCGGCTGCGACCGCTCTCGGTTCGCAGGCGCTCGACATCACCTCGTTCGCCACTGGATGGCACACGATCTTCATCAGGAGCGAGGGCAAGAACCCACTCTCCGCGGGCTCGTGGACCTATCACGACTCGTTCACCATCGGTGCGGCGACGATCGAGAACTGACAGACACATGACGATGCGCCGCGGATCGAGCTTTGAATGCGTGGCCGGTGATGTGCCGGTGACGCGGGCTGCCGCTTCCGCGGAGCAGCACGACGACGGCAGGCGTACAGCCCGTCCACTGCGTGACGGGCTGTACGCTCTCGCCGCGGCTCGGGCCGTCCCTCTCAAGGCGGTCATCGAGGTCACCAGGCGCTGTAATCTGCGCTGTTACCATTGCTACGTGGAGGACGCCGGCCGAGAGTTGCCGACCGACAGGCTGGTGGGTCTTCTGCAAGAGCTGGCCGAACAAGGCTGCCTGATGGTCACGCTCACGGGAGGTGAGGTCGCGCTGCGCGACGACTTCCTCGAGCTGGCGGCGGCGGTCAAGCGTCAACGCATGCAGCTCAGTGTCCTCACCAACGGCACCGCGTTCACGCAGAGCGACCTCGAAAGCCTCGCGCGTCTCAAGCCGGCTCGAGTCGCCGTGAGCGTGTACGGCGTCACACCCGAGGCACATGAGCGTGTGACCGGCGTTCCCGGCTCGTTCGAGCAGGCCATGACGGCGGTACGGGCGTTGCGGTCTCTCGGTGTCCAGTGCTGCTTGCACGGCACGCTCCTCAAGGAGAGTTGTGAGGAGTTCGCCAAGGTCGCCGATCTGGCCGAAGAGCTCGGCTGCGACTGGCGCTTCGACCCGACCGTGGTACCCACCCAGAGCGGTGGCGGCCAGGTCGTCGAGCACCGCGTCTCGGTCGAGCAACTGCAGGAGTTCTTCTTCCACCCCAAGACTGCGGGGCGGACCAAGGAGTATGCCGCCAGTCGTGACGGCACCACGATCAGGCGTCGCGCCACCAACTGCGGCGCCGGTTCGACATCGGTGTTCGTCTCGAGCGACGGCGACGTGTACGCCTGCATGGGCTTTGCCCCGGCATTCGGCAACATCGCTCACCGGTCTTTTTCGGATGTGTGGTGTGGTGCCGAGGCTGAGGCTCATCGGCAGCGCATGCGCGAGCCTCTCGTGACTTGCGATGCCTGCGAGTTGCTGCGCTACTGCACGATACGGTGCCCGCGGCTGGCCGCCGTCGAAGACGGCGACCTGTCCGGGCCGAGTGCTCGGGCCTGCGAGCTGGCAGGAATGGTGCGGGATTGGCGCGAATCATTGCAGAGCGCTGCATTAGATGATACTACTGTGCTTCAATCGGGAGGTGCTAAGTGAAGAGCAAGTATGAGAAGCCACAGGTCGAGAGTGAATCGGTATTCTCCACGTTGGCGGCCGGTTGCACGTACTATGTCGCCGCCGATGACGCGGCGTGCGACGCGACCTTGGATCCGAGCTTCAGTGAGTTGAACTCGTAGAAGCACCGAGAGTCAAGGGTGCGATTCAAGCGCGGAGCGCGGGCCCACGGGCCCGCGCTCCGCGCTTGAGGCGAGAGCAATGGCGCGAGCACACACACTGACTCTGCGACTCGGCACGGTGGCGCTCGCGTGTCGCGGTCTGGACTTCCCCCTCGTGGGCGCCCGGATGGTTCTCGACCGCTTCGCGGCCGATTGCAGCCCGGATGTAACGGTCGACATCATTCACGGCGACCTTTCCGAGTGGGAGTGGCGCCGTTCCGAAGTCCTGTCATGGGACATGGACGAGCCGCACCGCCTGCTGCGTATGGAGATGCAGGAGTGGACGGCCACGTTCGATCTCGCCGCGCGGCGTGTGACCGCCCGTCTGGGCGGTCCTTGGCCGCGCGCCGTGGAGACGCTCCTGAAGGTCGCCGTGCAGTTGTTCGGCCTCGAACTGCGCAAGGGTCTCACCTTTCACTCCTCATCCGTAGACTCCGCCGGTCGAGGCTACGTCTTCACCGGAAGGTCGGAGACGGGCAAGAGCACCGCGGCTCGCCTGTCCGAAGAGACGGGAAGGACAGTCCTGACCGAGGAGATCACCTATGTCGGCCCTGTCGAAGGGTCCGGGACTCCGTGCGTGCATCCGATTCCGGTCTGGAACAAGAGCGGCCTTCTTTCGCGGCCCGTCGCGGTCCCGCTCAAAGCCATCTACGCACTCGAGCAGGCGCAGGTAGACCGCGTCGAAGAGATCCCGCGCGGTGAGCAGGTGCGCCGGCTGGCGATCGCCGCCTCCATCGGCGTGCGTCATCGGATGATGATGGAGCGAGCGCTCGACCTGGCCGAGCAGCTCGTCGAGCGGGTCCCCGTGCACGTCTTGCACTTCCGCAAGTCGCCGGCCTTCTGGGACGTGATCGAGCCGGCCGGCCCGGCCGACTGACCAGCTCATCCCCGGCCACGCTATAATCATCGCCAGTCACGGGGTCAGGCGCGCGGACCCGTCCGTTTCTTGCCATGTGCGTCCGCGCGCATTCGTCGTCCATGAGAGGGTGATGCTGCGTGAAGCCTGACGACAAGCCCAGGCAGAACGAAGACACGGCGGCGCGGAAGATCGACGACGTGTTCTACGTGATCGATTCGGAGACCAGCGAGCTGCACAGCTTCAACAAGGTAGGATCGCTGGTTTACGAGCTCTCGGACGGGGAGCACACGGTGGCGGACATCGTCGCCGCTGTGGTCGACCAGTTCGACGTTGAGACCGGCGTCGCAGAACGCGACGTGCTGGAGTTCCTCGACTCCCTCATCGGCAAGAACCTGATCGCCGTCTAGCGCTGCCGCAGTGCAGGCACCGTGGCGGCCGCGGTTGCGGTCACGGCGGCGAGCGTCAGACCCATGGCCGCCATCAGCACCTGCGGCGACACGCGGGTCGTAAGCAGCGTGGCCATCGCGTACGAGGCGAAGACACTGATCGCGATGACGGAGCCGCGCGAGCTCAGGACGCGGCCCCGCGCTTGGCGCGGCGTCCGCTCCTGGACGAGCGTGATGCCGGGCACGAAGAACAGGACGTTGAACGTCCCGGACACGATGTTGACGAGGACGGCGGGCCAGAACGGGAGCATCGCGATGAGCACCATGCAGGCGCCGGTGCCGGCCAGGCCGATGAGGATGGTGTGACCCTTGCCTATGCGGTCGACGACGGAGCCGCAGATGAAGCCGCCGGCGACGAAGCCCGCCCCCAGGCCCGCCTCGAGGATGCCCAGTCCCAGGGAACCGCGCCCCCAATGCGAGAAGACGAGCATGTAGACGAGTGGAGTCTCGGCGCTGGCGACCAGGCCGGCGAGGAGCATCAGCAGCAGGTTGGCGCGCAGGACGGGGTCGCCAAACAGCACGCGCAGACCTTCGGCGGGTTCGGCGCGGGCTATCTGCGGTGCGTCTCGCTCGGCGCGCCACATGGCGGCGGCTCTCGGCGTCGTGATGGCGATGAGGCCGGCCGAGAACAGAAAGGTCAGGGAGTCGACGCCGAAGGCGGCGCGCGCCCCCACTGTCGCCACGACCGCGCCGCCGACGAGAAAGGCGATCGGGTCGAAGGCGCTCTGCGTCGTCTCGTCCAGCGCGTTCGCGTTGAGCAGGTCCCCACTCGGGAGGATGTCAGGCAACACGGCGTAACGGGTGGGGCTGAAGAAGACGGTGGCCGTGGCGTGCAGGATCGTCAGAGCGTACACGGCCGACAGCGGCACACCCGCCCAGAGGGCGAGGACGAGGACGATCAGCGCCCTCATGCAGTCGGTCGTGACGAGAAGAGTCTTGCGCGAGACACGGTCGGCGATCGCGCCGGCGGGCAGCCCGAACACGGCTCGCGGCATCTGGCCGATGGTGAGCATCAGGCCAAGGCCTATCTCGGAGCCGGTGATGCCGTAGACAAGAGCGGCGAGCGCGAGCTGGGTGAGGCGGTCGCCGTACGACGAAACGAGCTGGGCCGCCCAGAGGAGGCGGTAGTCGCGGATCCCCAGCAGTCGGCGGTAGCGGCCAAGCTGTCCGACGACCACGGCGACGGCGTTCACAGGGTCCCCGTCTGACCGCCCGTCGTCCGCACGGTGGCGCCCCGCGTGTCGGCAGGTCCACGCATGGCCGCCGCCAGCATCACTGCGACACCGGCGGCGATCAGCACGTCCCCTACGCTGAACACGTTGGCCACGACCGGTACCCAGCCGGGTACGGCCATCACATCGCCGAGGAAGAGGAATCGCACGCCCTCGCCGGCCAGCGCCGAGTTGTTGTGCGTCTCGGCTCCCGTCAGGTGGCCGGCGAACTGGAGGGCGCGCGCGGTTGCGGGCATGTAGCCGCCGTTCGCGGCGATCACCGCGACGTTGAGCACGATGCCGACGCCGGCGATGAGGATACCGAGGTCACGATGGTTGACCGCGGCGAAGGCGATGAGCAGCGCGTACGAGGCGAGATGAAGGGCGACGATCGCGCCCTCGCCGAGCGGCCGCCCGAGGGGAGAGAAGATGACCAGTTGAACGCCGAGGGCGACGATCACGAGCCATGGCCAGCGCAGATCGAGGGTCTCAAGGTTGCGCAGCCGACCTCCGAGGGCGTAGCCGGCGAGCAGGCCGGCGGCAAGGGCGACGGTCAGTACGAGCACGATTCGCTCGTCTCGGCGATGAGCGGCGCGTGCGCGGTCTGGGGGACGCTCTGGCGGGCGACGAAAGCCTCGACGACCATCGGGTCGAACTGCGTGCCCGCTCCGCGGCGCAGTTCGACCAGCGCGACCTCGTGCGGCAGGGCTTTGCGATAGGGCCGGTCCGAGGTCATGGCGTCGTACGAGTCGGCGACCGCGATGATGCGCGCCCCGAGGGGGATGTCCTCACCGGCGATGCCGTCGGGGTACCCCTTCCCGTCCCAGCGTTCGTGGTGGTGTCGGATGAACCGCCGGCCCTGGCGGAACATGCTGAACCGGCCGGCGAGTTCGCCGCCCTCGACTGAGTGGGCCTGGATGGCGCTTCGCTCGTCAGCGGTGAGCGACGAGCGCTTGAACAGGACGCGGTTGTCGGTGGCGATCTTGCCCAGGTCGTGGACTCGCGCCGCGGCGATAAGCAGGTCGACGTCGCGCGGCGTCACGCCCATCGCCTCGGCGATCTCGCCGGAGAGCTTCGCCACGCGCAGCGAATGTTGGAAAGTGTACTGGTCACGTTTGTCGATCGAGTCGGCCAAGGCGACCAGGGCGTGGTCGGTCTCGTGCTGCAGCGTCACGAAGAGCCTGAAGCCGTTGTAGATGACGAACACCAGCGGGATGAAGTAGAGAATCGCCCACTGTGTCGACGCATATGTGTAGGCCACCAAGGCGCCCAGAGGCCCCATCGAGGCGTAGGGCAGCAGGATGTCGCGGCTGGACTCGAGCCATTCCTGGGCGAACGACCTCCCCTTGAGGCCGAGGACCACGCTCACCAGGGTGTTGTTGACGACCAGGTAGACGAGGCTGGCGGCGGCGACGGGCAGGGCATCGTGCACAAGGTCCAGAGACGACGTGCCGCCAAGGAGGTAGTAGGCCATGCTCGCCAGCATCGTGGCGCACGCCATCTGCGCCATGTTGAAGGCGACCTTCAGTCGCGGACAGCGGTGGACGACGCCATCGGTGATGACGACGCCGGCGACGGCGATGACAGCCGCCGCCGCCGGGCCGAACAGGATCCCGGCCGAGAGGTGGACGGTGAACGACAGCGACATGGTGCTCGACGAGGTGAGGCGCACCATCCAGTACTCGGCGACGGCCGCCAGGACGATGAACAGGATCAGCTCGCCGGCCCCGACCTCTGGAGGCAGCCCTGCTGAGGCAAGAACGAGCCCGGCAGCGACGCCCCACAGCGCGATCGTGAAGACGTAGATGCTGAGGGGTTCTCGCTGCCGGGCGTTCATCGATCTGTCACCTGGTCGGTGTCTCGGCCGATGAGTGTTGAAGCGGGACCAGTGGCCGTCGACTCAGCGCAAAGTGTCAGGCGGTGACGACGTTTGTCATCAGTTCCACTTGACGCCGGCACCACTGGAGAGCACCAGCAGAGCGAGGACAGCCAGGCCGTAGATGTGCTTGTTCCGATAGATGAGCTTGGTCATTGGTGTGACCCCCGACTCGATGTGCGTCAGTGTCGTCTTGTCAGCGTGGTTCGTGTGCCTTGCTTGAGGCATCTGGCATCGCCTGTCTATTAAGCCCACTTCTTGCCGGCGCCACTGGCGAGCGCCAGCGACACGGCAAGGAAGAGGAAGTACACCAGGCGAGGATACCTGCCGGTCAGCTTCTCCATAGGTGGTCCTCTCTGTCCCCTGTTTCTGGTCGCGCATGCGCGACCACTGGCCCGCTCGATGGATGTATCGGCATGCCGTCCCCGGGACTTGAGTGTTCTGTATGCACCGTCCGTCCGCGACGGTCTGGCCGACGCGCGCGCGCGAGTGGGGGTGGCAGGCGAGGGGCCTGTGTGGTTAGAATCCGCAGGTTTGCGGAGTCACCCCGGGAGGGGGCGGAAGGGCGCCGCGACACGGGGGCCAAGGGCGCCTTTGTGTGTCGAAAGGCCCATTTGTCAGGGAGCCATCGGCGGCGAGGAGGTAGACGCGCATGAGCGACGAGAGGGAGACACAGCAGACTCCGGGTCAGGTGGGTCCGATGGGTGAGCATCGTACCGTGATCGCGACGCTGCAGGACGTCACCGCCAATCCCGGCCCGCTCGGGCTCATGGCGTTCGGCATGACGACCGTCCTGCTCAATCTGCACAATGCCGGCTTCTTCGCCCTCAACAGCATGATCATCGGCATGGGCATCTTCTACGGCGGCTTCGCGCAGGTCGTCGCCGGCATCATGGAGTGGAAGAAGAACAGCACGTTCGGCATGACCGCCTTCCTCTCATACGGGCTCTTCTGGATGACGCTCGTGGCGCTCTGGGTGTTCGAGACCATCTGGCCGGACGAGTTCACTACGGACGGCGCCGCGGCGGGCTGGTACCTGCTCGCCTGGGGCGTGTTCACCGGTCTGATGTTCGTGGCGACGCTGCGCATCAACCGCGCCCTGCAGACCGTGTTCGGCACGCTGACCGTGCTCTTCGTGCTGCTCGCCATCGGCAAGTGGGCCGGTGACGGCACGTTCCTCGGCATCGCCGGCGCCGATTGGACCAAGATCGCCGGCTACGAGGGCATCGTCACCGGGCTCTCCGCCGTCTACGCCTCGATCGCTCAGATCTGGAACGAGGTCTACGGCAGGGTCATGCTTCCCATCGGCGTCGTGAAGAAGTAGCGGGCGGCGGTCGGCGCGCGACATGGGCGAGCGCCTCACCACGGTCTCGACCGGCGAGCGACTGAGCACGTTCTCGATCGCCGCACGCGACCCGATCACCGGGATGCTCGGCGTGGCCGTGTCGTCGAAGGTGCTCGCCGTCGGCAACCTCTGCCCGTTCGTGAGACCGCGGATCGGCGCCGTCGCCACGCAGGCGTGGGTCAACCCGTTCCTGGGGCCGCGCGTCCTCGACCTGCTCGAAGAGGGTATGGGGGCGGAGGCTGCCGCGGCGACGGCTTTGGCCGAAGACCACTACGCCGACTACCGCCAGATGAACGTCGTCGACGCCGAAGGCGGCTCGACGACCTACACGGGTGAGCACGCCGACCCGTGGCGCGGCGGCCGCCGCGGGCCCGGCTACGCGATCGCCGGCAATCTGCTGGTCTCGGAGGCGACCGTCGAGGCGATGGAGCGTTCTTTCCTCGAGGCGCCGGCCGCGAACCTCGGCGATCGCCTCGTCACCGCGCTGGAGGCGGGTCAGGAGGCCGGCGGCGACGCCCGCGGACGGCAGTCCGCCGCCGTGCTGGTCATGTGCAGGACGGTCATGCCGTACCTGGACCTGCGCGTCGACGACCATCCTGACCCGGTCGCCGAGCTGCGCCGCATCTACGAGACCGCCGCGTCCGGGGACGAGGGGGCGCTCGAGTTCTACGCGCGCCTTTCCTGCGACCCGCACGCCTCCGAGGACCCGGACGACTATCCCGAGTGACCCGGGCGGTTCTTCCGTCCGGACCGTCCGCTAGCCTCCCCGTTGACACGAACACACGTTCACCTTACACTGCACACGAACAGGTGTTCGATAAAGGAGGCGAAGTGGGCGGTCTCACCGCACGGCAAGAGCAGGTGCTCGCGTTCATCCGCGAGTGCATCCGCACGAACGGTTACCCGCCCACGGTGCGCGAGATCTGCGCGGCGCTCGACCTGTCCTCACCGTCGACGGTTCACGCGCACCTCGCCAATCTCGAACGCCAGGGGTTCATCAAGCGCGACCCGACCAAGCCGCGCGCCCTCGACGTCGTTCGCGAGTTGAGGCCGCCGCGACCGCTGCCGCTGGTCGGGCAGGTCGCCGCCGGCGTTCCGCTGCTCGCCGAGGAGAACATCGAGGAGCTCGTCGAGGTGCCGGGGTTCCTGCGTCGCGATGACGGCGACTTCGTGCTCCGCATCAACGGCGACTCCATGATCGACGCGGGCATCTTCGACAGCGACCTCATCGTCGTCCATCCGCAGGACGACGCCGACAACGGTGACATCGTGGTCGCCCTGGTCGGCGACGAGGCCACCACCAAGCGCTTCTATCGCGAGGGGCGCAGCGTCAGGCTGCAACCCGCGAACGACAACCACGAGCCCATCGTCCTCGATGAGGGCGAGGTCGACCTGGTCGGCAGGGTCGTGGGGGTGCTGCGCAGGCTATGAGCACGCAGTCGCTCGCCATCGCGATGCCGGCGACGCTCGCCGATCTGCTCGGCGAGACGCTCGACGACGCGCTCGTCGTCGGCTCGGGGCGCTGCATGTGGTGCGCCGGCGACGCCGTCGCCGCCGTCGCCGATCGCTGGACGGGCCGTGTCGTACTGCGCTGCCCCGACTGCGGCAGCGAGCTCGAAGGCGTCGGACGCCGGCGTGCGCAAGAGGCGAGGTCGTGAGGGCGGACGAGAAACACCCGCTTCGGGTGGTGGCCGTCACCGGCCGTCCCGGTGAAGCGCGGCTGCGGCTGGCGCGAGCCGGCGTGCGCGTACGCAGAGCGCGCCGCGCGCGCCGCGCCGCCGGCCTCCTGCGCTTCGCGGTGTTCCTGCTGCTCGTGTTCGTCGCCGTGTGGGCGGGCGTGCGGGTCGCGAACGCGACCGTCGAGAGCGCCGCGTTCGACGGTCGCAGCTACGAGGTGCAGAACGGCGACACGCTGTGGCAGATCGCCGCCAGCGAATACGAGGACGGGCTCGACACGCGCGCCGTCGTGTACGCCATCCGCGAGGCGAACGGGCTCGACGACGCGGTGTTGCAGCCGGGTGAGGTGCTGACGCTGCCGTATGTCGAGCAGTAGTGGGCGGAGCCCACCGTGAGGGCTACAGCCAGCGCTGGCGCTTGAAGGCGAGATACAGCGCGACGGCGCAGGCGATCATCAGCATCAGCGCGAAGGGGTAGCCCAGTCCCCAATGAAGCTCGGGCATGTCGCGGAAGTTCATGCCGTAGATGCTGGCGATCACGGTGGGCACGGCGATGATCGCCGCCCAGGCGCTCACCCGCAGAACCACCCCGTTGAGGCGGTTCGAGACGACCGACATGTGGCCTTCGAGCGCTGTGGACAGGAGTTCTCGGCTCATCTCGATCTCTTCATGCACGGTGATCACGTGGTCGTAGAGGTCGCGCAGCTGCTCGTCGATGGAATCCTCGAGGACACCGCCCTCGCGCCGGACCATGAGCGTCAGCACCTCGCGCATCGGAGCCACGACGCGCCTGAAACGCGCCAGGTCGCGCCTCAGCGCGAACGCATCGCCGAGATCGGTGTCGTCGGGCCGCGACCAGATGGCCTCGTCGACGTCCTCGATACGGTCCTGGAGGCGTTCGAGCGCGTCGAAATAGCCGTCGACGACCTCGTCGAGGATGCCGTAGGCCAGTCCGCTCGCCGTCGCCGTCGCCGGACGCTCCGGCCCGAGGACGGCGCGGTGGAACTCGTCGATGTCGTCGACGGGGTCCTGCCACACCGTGAGCACCCAGCGACGCGCCACGAAGAGCTGCATCTCGTGGAACGAGATCGCCGTTCCCGCCTTCTGCTCGAGTGCCGCGGCGTAGGCCACGACGACGACGCAGCCATCGTAGTGGTCGACTTTGGGACGCTGGCGCCCCTCTCTCGCGTCCTCGACGGCCAGCGGGGGCAGGTCGAGCGCCCTCGCCAGTGCGGTGAGCTCGTCGCCGGACGGCTGCGACACGTTCAGCCACAGCAGGACCTCGGGGTGCGCGGAGAGCTCGCCGACGCGTTCGAGCGGCAGAGGCGCAAGGGGTCTACGGCGCTCGTCTATGGTCGTCACGGAGATGGTCACGTACGAGGATTCCCCACCCCGAGCGGGAACCCTTGTGGGCACCCCGGTCGCAGGCTCGCGGACCGCGGGCTGCGGTATACTGACCGGGCGCCGGGACGTGGCGCAGTCTGGTAGCGCACCTGCTTTGGGAGCAGGGGGTCGGCGGTTCAAGTCCGCCCGTCCCGACCACTACTCTTTGTCGGCACACGAGCGGGAGTAGCTCAGTTGGCTAGAGCATCAGCCTTCCAAGCTGAGGGTCGCGGGTTCGAGGCCCGTCTCCCGCTCCACTTTTCCAGACCCTGAGCGGTCGCGACGGTCGGCCGTGGCCGTCCGTCCGCGCCGCCCGGCGTTCGTCGCCTTCTCTCCGCGCCGCAGCACCGTCTTCGCGCGCCCGTAGCTCAGGTGGATAGAGCAGGGGACTTCTAATCCTCAGGTCGCAGGTTCGAATCCTGCCGGGCGCGCCAGCAAGATCCCTGCATCCACGCACAATGGCGTGTACACGTGTTCATCGGGATCTGGCTGCATTCGTTCGACGGGTGTTTGACGCCGGGTTGACGCGGTCGGTCGCGAAGCAACGTCGACCCGGCGGGGCCATCGTCACCCTTTCGCGCTACACGACGGCGGATGCAACACTCCATCGTCGACCACCCACCGTCTTGGGGATCAAACCCACACGCAGAGAACGTCCGCTCGTCGCCAACGCTGGCAACGCGTCGTTCACCGGCGACGTGCCAAACCCTTGAACTGCTCTCGCATCAGGCGTATAGGGGTGACAGCAGGGGAACCCCTGAAGGATAGAGCGCGTCAGATGGGAGCCTCTGATCCATCGGTGGCACGTCGCGGCGGCAACTGCCGGCGGGGAGCCACTGGCGAGACCGGCCCGCGGGCCGGTGCCGGCGGATGCTGAGGCCGGTCGCTGAAGGAGTCCTTGGTGTCAAGGGACAGAAGAGGGGAGGCGATCAAGAGAGCCGAGCCGTTTCGCTAGTCGACTCCCGACTCAAGCCAACCTCCAGTCCCATCCCGATCCATCCACGCCCGTTTCGGGCGGGGCACGTGGCGGCGATGGGGATCGGGAGACCCAAGAAGGCACATCGTCGTTGAAGGGGGTAACGTGAAGGGCAAGGTATTTCTGACATTCGCGCTCGTCGTCATCCTGGCGCTGACGTTGACCGCGAGCGCCTTCGCCAGGGGCGGGGCCCCGGCAAAGACCTACCGGGCCAACCTCCTCGGGCTGAACGGCTCGGGCGTGTCGGGCCAGGTGAGTATCACCATGTTGGGGAACGGGCAGCTCAAGGTGATGGTTTGGGCCTATGGTCTGGCCCCGCGCAAGGCGCATGCGCAGGAACTGCTCGGCTTCGCGAACGGCAGTCAGTCGATCGTCCCGCCCCCTGCGGCCGACACCAGCGGTGACGGGTACATCTCCTTTGCCGAGGCGCTCCCGTTCACGGGGCCGGTGCTGCTCGACCTCACTCCGTACCCGGCGGCGAAGAAGTCCGGCATGCTCGTGTTCACGTGGGTCTATCGCGGCGGCGAGCTCAAGGCGCTGGACGTCAATCAGGTGTCGCTGACGAAGCGCGTCTTCATGATCCAGGGTGGCTTCCGGGCGCCGGCGTACGGCCCGGCGGTGTACGACCCGACCCTGCCGGTCGCGGCCGCTCGCCTCGTGAGGAGCTGATCGAAGGGCCGGTCCGGTCGCGACAGCGACCCTGCCGGCACGTGAGTTGAACCGCGAACGGCCCGGCGACGAAGTCGCCGGGCCGTTCGCCCGACCGGAGGCCCGCCACCCGTGAGGGCAGCGAGCCCCTGCCTCGTCCGCTTGTCACCAGTCTGCTTCCCCACCCGCTTTCCCCACGACTGCAGTGTCCCGGTCCCGGCGGCCCGCGGCCGGAGATAGCGGGCATCGCCAGGTGCAGGGCTCTTGCACGACTCGCGTTGCCACCGCGACGTCGAATCGCGCTTCTCGGGGACTGCTGGTCCTCAGGTCGCGGGTTCGAATCCCGCCGGGCGCGCCAGAAGGCCGCGCGGTCAAGCCGACGCGCCTTGTAGCAGCTCCGCGGCGGAGTTTCGCGGTCGCACGCGCGGTGGTACCATCATGTGCCGGCCGCGCGGCCCGGGCAGGCGGGGCGGAGCCCCGCCACACCGGGCGGTCGCGGCCGATGCCGGTGGTGGACGTAGCTCAGTTGGTAGAGCTCCAGGTTGTGGCCCTGGCGGTCGCGGGTTCGAATCCCGTCGTTCACCCCAGACCCTCCCGTCCCGCCTCAGACGCTGGACCGGACGGTGTGGACGGCACGACCGGCCTCCGGGGTGCCATCGGCGGTCGACGGGCAAGCCGCCCTCGTGTGGCGGCAGGCGCGGACGAGAACGCCGTGCGGGTGTGGCGGAACTGGTAGACGCGCTAGACTTAGGCTCTGGTGGGCTCTGCCCGTGGAGGTTCGAGTCCTCTCACCCGCACCACCAGCACCGACTTGCATCCCCGTCGTGCACACCGCCATCAGCGACGCCGTCGGCGCCGTCCGCGGTGACGCAGTCGAGTGACCGAGTACACCCCCCACGAGTGAGGGAGAACGCAACAGTGAAGACAGACGCCGAGCCGAGCGCAGAGAACGAGGTCGTTCTGACCGTCGAGGTGCCCAAGGACGACGTGAAACGGTTCTACGAACGCACGCTGTCGCGCCTGCGCGGTGAGCTGCAGGTGCCGGGTTTTCGCAAGGGTCATGTGCCCCGGCAGCTGGTCGTTCAGCACCTGGGCGAGGACTACGTCCGCGGCGAAGCGCTGAACGACTCGCTGCCGGACTGGTACGAGCAGGCGCTCGCCGAGTCAGAGGTCGACGCCGTGTCGATGCCCGACCTCGACCTCGACGACTACGATCCCGACGGCGCGTTCACGTTCCGCGCCACGCTGCAGGTCAAGCCGACTCCACAGCTGGGCGAGTACAAGGGGCTCGAGGTACCGCGTCGCAAGGCTGAGGTGACCGACGCGCAGGTGGAAGCACAGCTCGCGATGCTGCAGGAGCGCTTCGCCACCCTCCAGCCGGTCGAGGGCCGTCCGGTGGCCAAGGGCGACTTCGTGCTCATGGACCTCGAGGGTTCGACCAACGGTGAGCCGATCGAAGGCGCCCAAGCCAGCGACTACATGGCGGAGGTCGGGCGCGGCACCCTCATCCCCGGCTTCGAGGAGGCCCTCGAGGGCGTCATGCACGGCGAGGAGAAGATCTTCGACGTGACCTTCCCTGCCGACTACCAGGCCGAGGAGCTCCAGGGGCAGCCCGCCACGTTCAAGGTCAAGGTCAAGGAGATCAAGGAGAAGGTCGTCCCCGCCCTGGACGACCAGTTCGCCGCCGACGCCAGCGAGTTCGAGACCATCGCCGACCTGCGCGACGACATCAGGACGCGGATGACGACCGCCGCCGAGGGCGCCGTGGAGCACGACTTCCGTGCCGCGGCCGTCGAGATGGCGGTCGCCAACGCGACCGTGACGATCCCGCCGGCGATGATCGAGCGCGAGGCGCACCACCTCTACCACGAGCTCGAAGAGAGCGTCGGCGAGCGCGGGCTCACGATGGAGGTCTACCTCGGCGTGCTCGAGAAGACGCCCGAGGGTGTCGAGAAGGAGCTCGCCCCGCGGGCCGAGCAGCTCGTCAAGCGGCGCCTCGTCCTCGACGCGATCGTCGCCGCCGAAGGGCTCGAGATCAGCGACGAGAGGCTGCGCGAACACATCATGGCCGACGCCGAAGTGCTGGGGCGCGACGCGAACCAGCTGGTGCTCGACGTCTACAAGTCGGGCAGGCAAGACCTGCTCCGCGACGAAATGCTTATGGCCGAAGCGGTCAGTCTCGTCGCCGACAACGCCGTCGCCGTCGAAGCGGCGGAGCCGGCGGAGCCGGGCGACGCGACTGCCGAAACCGAGATGCAAAGGAACTCGACGTGAGCCCACTGGTACCGTTCGTGATCGAGCAGACGAGTCGCGGCGAGCGCTCGTTCGACATCTTCTCGCGCCTCCTCAACGAGCGCGTGATCTTCCTCGGCACGCCCATCAGCGACGAGGTCGCCAACCTCATCGTGGCGCAGCTGATCCACCTCGAGTCGGACGATCCCGACAAGGACATCAGCCTCTACATCAACAGCCCGGGCGGGTCTGTCTACGCCGGCCTGGCCGTCTACGACACGATGCAGTTCGTCAAACCGGACGTGTCGACGATCTGCGTCGGCAGCGCCATGAGCATGGGGGCGCTACTTTTGGCCGGCGGGGCGAAGGGCAAGCGCTTCGCGCTGCCCAACGCGCGCGTCCTCATCCACCAGCTCATGGGCGGGTACGAGGGCCAGGCGACGGACATCGAGATCCATGCCAAGGAGGTTCTGAACCTTCGCCAGAGGCTCGATGAGATCCTCGCCGCCCACACCGGGCAGCCGTACGAGAAGGTGCGCAATGACACCGAGCGTGACTACTTCATGACGGCCGCCGAAGGCAAAGACTACGGAATCATCGACGACGTGATCGCCCACCGCTGAGGGCGGACGCAGGCGAGGCACCCGAAAGCAGGAGGCAGCGAGTTGGCAGGACCTTCGGACAGCACCGATCAGCTCCTCTGCAGTTTCTGCGGCAAGTCGCAGCGGCAGGTCAAGAAGCTGATCGCGGGACCCGGCGTGTACATCTGCGACGAGTGCATCGACCTCTGCAACGAGATCATCGACGAGGAGCTCACGGCGCCGGCGACGCTCGACTTCGAGCAGCTCCCGAAACCGCGCGACATCTACGCGACCCTGAACGACTACGTCGTCGGCCAGGAAGAGGCCAAGCGCGCCTTGTCGGTGGCGGTCTACAACCACTACAAGCGTGTCCAGGCCGTCGCCTCGGGCGAGGCCGACGTCGAGCTGCAGAAGTCGAACATCCTGCTTCTGGGCCCGACGGGCTGCGGCAAGACGCTGCTCGCCCAGACCCTCGCGCGCATCCTCAACGTGCCGTTCGCGATCGCCGACGCCACCGCCCTCACCGAGGCGGGGTATGTCGGCGAGGACGTCGAGAACATCCTCCTCAAGCTGATCCAGGCGGCCGACTTCGACGTCAAGCGCGCCGAGACCGGCATCATCTACATCGACGAGATCGACAAGATCGCGCGCAAGGCCGACAACCCGTCGATCACGCGCGACGTGTCGGGCGAGGGCGTGCAGCAGGCGCTCCTCAAGATCCTCGAGGGGACCACGGCGAGCGTGCCGCCGCAGGGGGGCCGCAAGCACCCGCATCAGGAGTTCCTCACCATCGACACGACCAACGTCCTGTTCGTCTGCGGAGGCGCCTTCTCCGGGCTCGAGAAGATCATCGAGCGGCGTATGGGCCGGCAGGGCGTGGGCTTCATGGCCGACGTGGTGAGCAAGGCCGACAAGGACCCGGGGACGATCTTCACGCACACGCTTCCCGAGGACTTGCTCAACTTCGGACTGATCCCCGAGTTCATCGGCCGTCTCCCAGTCGTCAGCGCCGTGCACAGCCTGGACGAGAAAGACCTCGTCCGCATCCTCACCGAGCCCAAGAACGCGCTGACGCGCCAGTACCAGAAGTTCTTTTCGTTGGATGGCGTCGAGCTCGTGTTCGCCGACGAATCGCTGGGGGCCATCGCGAGCAAGGCGCTCGACCGTGGCACCGGGGCCCGTGGCCTGCGGACGATCATCGAAGAGGCGCTCATGGGGGTCATGTTCGACCTCCCGTCGCGGCGCGACGTGCGCAAGTGCGTGATCACGCGCGAGACGATCGAGAAGGGCATCGACCCCACCCTCGTCACCGAGGCGGAGAAGGCGGCGCCCGAACGTGACGCAGAGTCCGCCTAAGCACGACGCCGGCGGTGCGCGAGCTGAAGCGGTGGCGTTGCCGCTGCTGCCCACGCGCGAGCTCGTCGTCTTCCCGAAAATGGTCGCGCCCCTGTTCGTGGGACGCGAGAAGTCGATCAGCGCGATCGAGCGCGCGTTCAGCGACAAGACCCCGCTGATCCTCTCGTCGCAGCGCGGGCCCGGCGACGACGACCCGACCACCGACGACATCCTTCCGGTGGGGACGCGGGCGACCGTGCTTCAGCTGTTCAAGCTGCCGGACGGCAGCGTCAAGGCGATCGTCGAGGGTGTCGAGCGGGTCCACATCGACCACTTCGAGGCGACGGCGCCACACTTCGTCGTGAGCTTCACGGCGCTCGCGCCCAGAGACAGGAACGCCGCCAGGTCCCGAGCCCTCGTCCGGCGGGTGGCGGCCGAGTTCGCGGCGTACGTCCAGCTCAGCCCGCACGTCCCCGAGGAGATCCAGTACGTGGTAGCGCAGGCTGGAGACGCGGACGAGGCCGCCGACATCGTCGCCGCGCACCTGATGGTCTCGACGCAGGAGAAGCAGGCGCTGCTCGAAACGGTCTCGACCGAGCAGCGCCTCGTCGTCCTCCTCGAGACCTTGGCCCAGGAGAACGCGGTCCTGGGGCTCGAACAGGAGATCGTGGGCAAGGTCCAGCAGCGCATCGAGGACGGGCAGCGCCAGATCCTCCTGCAGGAGAAGCTCAAGGTCATCCGTGACGAGATCGACGCCGAGGCGGGCGACGAGGCGGCGGGCTACGCGCGGAAGCTCGCCGAGCGCGGTCTGCCTGCGGCCGCCGCGCGCGTGGTCGAGCGCGAGGTCGAGAAGCTCCGCCAGGCGCCGGCGATGAGTCCCGAGGTGGCTGTCAGCCGCGGCCTGCTCGACACGATCCTCGACCTGCCCTGGGGACGCACGGCGGAGACGGCGGTCGACGTGGCCGCCGTGGCGCGTCACCTCGAACGCACGCACTACGGTCTCGAGGACGTCAAAGACCGGATCCTCGAGTACCTCGCCGTGTGCAGTCTGCTCAAGGGCGATCAACCGGGGACGATCCTGTGCCTGGCCGGCCCGCCGGGCACCGGCAAGAGCTCGGTGGCGCGCGCCGTGGCCGATGCCCTGGGCCGGCCGTTCGCGCGCATCTCCCTGGGCGGGATGCGCGACGAGGCCGAGATCCGCGGCCACCGCCGGACGTACGTCGGCGCCATGCCGGGCCGCGTCGTCGAGGCCATCGTCAAGGCCGGCGTCGACAACCCCGTCGTGCTGCTCGACGAGCTCGACAAGCTCGCCAGCGACTGGCGTGGCGACCCGGCGGCGGCACTCATGGAGGTCCTCGACCCGGCGCAGAACCACGCCTTCCGCGACAACTACCTCGAGGTCGACTACGACCTCTCGCGCGTGCTGTTCATCGCCACGGCGAACGACACGGACACGGTCCCCGAGACGCTCTACGACCGGCTCGAGGTGATCCGCCTGAGTGGGTACACGCTGGCCGAGAAGCTCGCCATCGCGCGCCGGCACCTGCTGCCGCGCGTCGCCCGCGAGAGCGGTCTGCGCCGCGGCGACGTCAAGTTCGGCCGCGGCGCGCTGCAGGCGATTGTGCGCGGCTACACGCGCGAGGCGGGCGTGCGCGAGCTCGAGCGTTGCCTGCGGCGCGTCTTCCGCAAGATCGCTCGGCGACACGTCGAGGATGGGCTCGAGTTGCCCGTGAGGGTCCTGCCGGACGACCTGCGCGGCTATCTCGGTGAGGCGGTCTGGCTCGAGATCGAACTGCGCCGCAAGGGCAGAGTGGGGGAGAGCCTGGCTCTGGCCTACACCGGCGACGGCGGCGAGGTGTTGAGCGTCGAGGCGACGCTGGTGCGCGGCCGCGGCGAACTCGTCCTCACGGGGCAGCTCGGCGACGTCATGCAGGAGTCGGCGAGCGCCGCCTGGGGCTACCTGCTCGCCAGCGCCGAGCGTGACGAGCGGTTGCGGGCGCTGCTTCGCGCGGCTCCTTGGTTCGGCCGCAAGGGTCTCGACGTTACGCAGCACGACGTGCGCGTGCACGTCCCCGAGGGCGCGGTGCCCAAGGACGGCCCGTCGGCGGGCCTCGCCATCGCCGCGGCGATGCTCTCGGCCCTCACCGGCCGTCCGCTGCGCCCGCGCGTGGCCCTGAGCGGCGAGATCACGCTCAGCGGACGCGTCCTGCGCGTCGGCGGCCTCAAGGAGAAGCTCCTCGCCGCGACGCGCAGCGGCGTCCGCACCGTCGTCGTTCCCGACGCCAACCGCGCCTCGGTCGCCGAGATCCCCGCAGAGATCGTCGCGCGTCTCGACATCCGCTACGTGCGCGAGTTCGCCGAGGCGGTGCCGTTCGTGGTCGCGAGGCACCCTGGTTTAGGCTAGGTAGACCCGCGGCTGGACGCTCGCGCTGGCCGCCATCGGCGCGGCGCGGCGCGCCCGTGCGATCGATCGCGGCATCGGCGATTCGGGGCCGGCAGACCCCGAGGTGGCGGGGCCAGGCACGGAGGGTACACTGTCGCACACGACCGCAACGACCTCGAGCCGAGGAGACGACGTGAACGACGACCACGATCATCAGACGCCGGGCACCAGCCTCGAGCCCGGCGTGGACGCGGGCAGCGGCACGCTCGAGCGGCACTGCTCGCAGTGCGGCGCCGTGATCGAGGGCTCGCACGAGTTCTGCCAGGTGTGCGCGCTCGAGGCGAGCGGCGGCGAGCTGCCGCCGGACGCCGACACGCCGTAGACGGACTCAGGCCGACGCAGCTCGCGGGGCGCACCGGCGGCCGACCTAGCCTTGAGGATCGACGGCAGTCGGCGCGGCTAAGAGCCGAACATCTCGGCGAAGCTCGGGTCGAGATCCGGATCGCAGGCCGCATCGTCGGCGGCGACGACGTACGTGCACCCCGCGGCGAGTGTCTCGAACACCGGCTCGCTCGTGACGGCCGGCGTCTCGTGCGCGATCTTCGTTGAGCACCCCCCGTTCATTGTTCAACGCACCACCGGTCGTCGCACCGGACAACGTTGCGCGGCCGTCGCCCTCTCCGAGCCGGCGCGCGCATCACCGGATGACGACTCCGCGAGTGGCCGAGGCGGCGCGTTCGGCAGTCGGCGGCGCCTGCCGGTATACTTCCGTGAGGCCGCGGGCGGGCGAAGCCGGCCCCGCGGCTCAGCGTCGTCCCGTGCTCGCCGCCGACGCGACGGCAGTCCGTACCTGAGGTCCCGAGGCGCCATGACCGACCCGCAGACCGAGCCGAAGTCCGCTCGCCAGCTTGGCTCGCAGAAGTATCTAAAGGAGACCACCCGCTTTGAGCCGGCCGCCGTCGAAGCGCGCTGGACGCAGGAGTGGCTCGAGAGCCGCATCTTCCACGTCGAGCCCGACCCGGCGAAGAAGCCGTACTCGATCGTCATCCCGCCGCCCAACGTCACCGGCAACCTTCACATGGGGCACGCGCTCAACGGGACCATCCAGGACGTCCTCACGCGGTACCACCGGATGCTGGGCGAGAACGCCTGCTGGCTGCCGGGCACGGACCACGCCGGCATCGCGACGCAGAACGTGGTCGAAAAGACGCTGCGCGCCGAGGGCCTGGCCAAGGAGGACCTCGGCCGCGAGGAGTTCGCCAAGCGGGTCTGGGCGTGGCGTCAGGAGTACGGCGGCAACATCATCAACCAGCTCAAGCGCCTGGGCTGCGCCTGCGACTACGAGCGCGAGCGATTCACCTTCGACGACGGCTACGTGCGCGCCGTCCTCAAGGTCTTCGTCGCACTCTACAGGAAGGGCTACATCTACAAGGACACCTACCTGGTGAACTGGTGTCCGCGCTGCGGCACGGCGATCAGCGACCTCGAGGTCGCTCACGTCGAAGACCAGGGTCACCTGTACCACGTGCGCTACGAGCTCGAGGGCGGCGGCAGCGTGACGATCGCTACGACTCGTCCCGAGACGATGCTCGGCGACACGGCGGTGGCCGTGAACCCCGACGACGGCCGCTACGCGGACGTCGTCGGTCGCACGGCCATCCTTCCGCTGCTCGGGCGCCGGCTGCCGGTGATCGCCGACGCGCGCGTCGAGACGGACTTCGGCAGCGGCGCCCTCAAGATCACCCCGGCGCACGACATCACCGACTTCGAGATCGGCCGCGATCACAGGCTCGACACCGTGCAGGCGATCGGCACTGAAGGCGTCATCACCGAGGCAGGCGGCCCGTACGCTGGGCTCGAGATCCTCGAGGCGCGCAAGCGCGTCATCGCCGACCTCGAGAAGCTCGGCGTCCTCGAGAACGTCGAGGACTTCCCGCACAGCGTCGCCACCTGCGACCGCTGCGGCACTTTCATCGAGCCGCTGATCAGCGAGCAGTGGTTCATGGACATGGACGAGCTCCGCAAGCCGGCCACCGAGGTGGTGCGCGACGGCAGGGTGAAGTTCACGCCCGAACGCTGGGCGCGCGTCTACGTCGACTGGATGGATGTCCTTCGCCCCTGGTGCATCAGCCGCCAGCTCTGGTGGGGGCATCAGCTCCCGGTGTGGTACTGCGAGGCCGAGGGCTGCGGCGAGGTGATCGTCCAGGCGGAGGCGCCGCAGGCGTGCCCCGCCTGCGGCGGGACGTCCCTGCGGCGCGACACCGACGTGCTCGACACCTGGTTCAGCTCGGCGCTGTGGCCCTTCGCGACCTGGGGCTGGCCCGATGAGACGCCTGAGCTTGCCTCCTTCTACCCGACCAACGTGCTCAGCACGGCGCGCGAGATCATCTTCCTGTGGGTCGCGCGCATGGTCATGATGGGTCTCGAGTTCGTCGGCGAGATCCCCTTCCACGACGTCTACATCCACTCCGTCATCCAGGCCGCCGACGGGCGCCGCATGAGCAAATCGCTCGGCACCGGCATCGACCCGCTGGAGATGATCGACAAGTACGGCGCCGACGCGACGCGCTTCGGCCTGCTCATGATGTCGAGCACCCAGGACGTGCGCTTCAGCGAAGAGAAGATCGCCATGGGGCGCAGCTTCGCCAACAAGCTTTGGAACGCGTCCCGGCTCGTCCTGCTGGCGAGCGAGGGCTGCGAGGCGCGGAAGAGCGAGGCGCACCAGGTCGACCGCTGGATCGCGAGCCGGTTCGGACGCTGCGTCGAGAGCGTCGAGAAGGCGGTGTCGGCTTACGACTTCACCGCCGCGGTCGACACGCTCTACCACTTCGTCTGGGACGAGTTCTGCGACTGGTACCTCGAGCTTGCCAAGGTGAGGCTGTACGGCGAGGACGAGATCGAACGGCGTGAGGCCGCCGGCCACGCGCGCTGGATGCTCGACCAGGTCGTGCGGCTGCTGCATCCGTTCCTGCCCTACGTGACCGAGGAGGTCGCGGCGCAGTACGGCGCGGCGCCGCTGCTTGCGCAGGCCCACCCGCACCGCGGGGACCTCGCGACGGCTGAGGCCGACGAGGCCGCCGTTGCCGACCTGCAGGCGCTGGTCAACGCCCTGCGCGCGTTCCGCGCCGAGGGTGGCATTCCGCCGGGTCAGGTGCTGAAGGCCGTGTTCGTGGGCGACGACGAGGCGGTCGCCCAGAGCTACTCGCCGTTCGCCTCCGCCATCAGGGCGCTGGGCAGGACTGAGGTCCACCTGACCGGCGTGGCATCAGTCGCGGTGACCGGAACTGCCACGGTGGTCCTCGTGCCGGGCGGGCGACTCGAGATCGCGTCGACGGTCGACGTGGCCGAGGAGATCGCGCGGCTCGAGGGCCAGCTCGTCAAGACCGAGGCCGAGGTGCAGCGCTGCACGGCGAAGCTGGCCAACGAGGCGTTCATCGGCAAAGCGCCCGAGGCGATAGTCGCCAGGGAGCGGGAGAAGCTCGCGGGCTACGTGGCCGACCGCGACGAGCTCGTCGCGCGGCTGGCGAAGCTGCGACGGGGCTGAGCGAGCGGCTCGGTCACGACTGTCGGCGGTCGCGATGAAGGTGGGCGTGACGCAGGACGACTGGGAGGGTTATCTCGACCGCGTGGCCGTCTTCGGCATGCGGCCGGGCCTGGAGCGCGTCTCGGCACTGCTCGATGCGCTCGGCCGGCCGCAGGAACGCTTCCGCGTCGTCCATGTCGTGGGCACGAACGGCAAGTCCTCGACGACGCGCTACACGGCCGCGCTGCTTCAGGCGCACGGCCTGCGCGCCGGCGCCTATCTCTCGCCGCATATCACCGGCTACTGCGAGCGCGTGCTCGTCGATGGCGCGCCGGTGGACGCCGGCCGGTTCGGCCGGGCCGTCTGGCGTGTGCGCGACGAGACCACGCGGCTACCGGCTGACTACGGCGAGACGACGCAGTTCGAGGTGCTCACGGTGGCGGCGCTGCTCGCCTTGGCCGAGAGCGGGGTGGAGGCGGTCGCGCTCGAGGCAGGCCTCGGCGGCCGTCTCGATGCGACGAACGTCGTCCGCGCGCCCGTCGTGGTGCTCACGAACATCGCCCTCGAGCACACCGCGGTGCTCGGCGACACGCGGGCGCTGATCTTCGCCGAGAAGGCCGCGGTGATCAAAGGGGGCGACGCGCTCTTCGGTCCGCTCGATGGGCTCGAGGGCGCGGCCGAGCGGGTGTGCGTCAGGGCGGGCGCACGCGCGCACCTGCTCGGCCGCGACTTCACCATCGAAGGCGAGCCCGGGAACTTCACGGTGCGCACGGAGGCGGCGGTCTACGACGCCCTCGCGGTCTCGACGCCGGCGCGCTACCAGGTCGCGAACGCCGGCCTGGCGGTGACGGCGGCGGAGCTCCTGATCGGCGCGCTCGATGTGCGCAAAGTCCGCGCGGCGCTGACGGCGGTCGTCGTGCCTGGGCGCCTGCAGGTGGTCTCGCAGGACCCGCTGCTGCTCGCCGACGGTGCCCACAATCCGGACGGAGTGCGCGCTCTCGCCGGGACACTGGCCGGCCTCGATCTGCCGCACCCGGTCGTGACCGTCATGGCCGTCATGCGAGACAAGGACGTCGCGGGCATGCTGCGCACCCTCTTGCCCCTGGTCGACGCGATCGTGTGCACGCGGGCGAGCGAGCCGCGCAGCTTGACGGCAGACGAGCTCGCGCAGCGGGTCGCCGGCGCCACGGCGCGGGAGCCGGCGGCCGGCGCGGCGGGGAAGAGCCCGGGTGTACACCCGGAGATCCACGTTGTCCTCGACCCACAGGAGGCCGTGAGGAAGGCGCGCAGCCTGGCGGGCGCCGAGGGCGCCGTCCTGGTCTGCGGCTCGCTCTATTTGCTCGAGGACCTTCGCGGTCTGCTCCAGAGCGCCGAGCTTTCCTGAGCCGGCGCTCGCGACCCCGCGCGGAGACCTGCCGACGGCTGAAGTCGGGCGCCCCAGGCCGTGAAGGCGCTCTCGGGTATACTTGCGCGAAACTCGTGGAGGGCGGGATGGCCAAGCAGCGCGCGAATCCTTTGGTGCGATTTCTGATCGCGCTGCTCGTCGTCGTCGCCGTCGCCTTGGTCGCCTTCTTCATCGGCTACGTCATCGGCACGCGTCTCGCCGGCGTCACGGTGCCCCTGCCGCTCTCGCTGGGTATCGCCTAGTCGCGCCGGCCGGTCAGGCCCGCGCGCACTCACGAGCAGGAGGCAGCAATGGACCCCGACGATCGCGACTCCTTCGCCGTCGACGCCCGTGACGAGCGCGATCCCCGCCTCGACCCGGCTCGTCGCAGTATCCTCGTCACTGGCGCGACCGGGTACGTGGGCGGCCGGCTGGCGCCGTATCTCCTCGGCCGCGGCTATCGTGTCCGCTGCCTGGTCCGCGACCCGGGCCGGCTGGAGGGCCGCGAGTGGGCGGACGCGGTGGAGGTCGCCACCGGCGACCTGTTGCGTCCGCAGACGCTCGCGGCGGCGCTGTCCGGGGTCGAAGTCGCCTACTACCTGGTACACAGCATGGCGCGCGGCTCCGGGTTCCGCGAGCGTGACGTCACGGCGGCGAGGGCCTTCGGCCACGCCGCCGCCGCGGCTGGCGTCGCGCGCATCATCTACCTCGGCGGTCTGGGCGACCCGGCGAGCGACCTGTCGGACCATCTTCGCTCGCGTCAGGAGACGGGTGCGGCTCTGCGGGAGGCTGGCGTGCCGGTCACGGAGTTCAGGGCGGCGGTCGTGGTCGGCGCGGGGAGCATCTCCTTCGAGATGATCCGCTACTTGACCGAACGGCTGCCGGCGATGGTGTGCCCGCAGTGGGTGTACACGCGTGTCCAGCCGATCGCCGTCGACGACCTGCTGCGGTACCTCGCGGCCGCGCTCGAGGTCCCCGGGAGTGCCGGCCGCGTCCTCGAGATCGGCGGCGCCGACGTGCTCACCTACGGCGGCATGATGCTCGGGTATGCGCAGGTCCGGGGCCTGCGGCGCTGGCTGGTCCCCGTGCCGGTCCTCACCCCGGTGCTCTCGTCGTACTGGGTCCATCTCGTGACACCGATCCCGTCGACCATCGCTCGTCCGCTGATCGAAGGACTGCGCAGCGAGACCGTCGTGCGCGACAGCGTCGCGCGTGAACTCTTTCCCGACATTCACCCCGCCGGGTACGCGTCGGCGGTGCGCGCCGCCCTCGCGACCCTCGAATCCGGCGGCGTGGAGACGGCGTGGTCGGACGCGCTGGTCACGACGGCACACGGCGCTCCGCCCAGGGCGCTCACGACCCAGGCCGGCATGATGCTCGAGCGACGGCAGGAGGTCGTGGCGGCGTCGCCCGAGACCGTCTTCGGCGTGGTGAGCGGCATCGGTGGAGCGCGGGGCTACCTGGTCTACGACTGGGCCTGGGAGGCGCGAGGGGCGGTCGACCGGCTCGTCGGCGGAGTCGGATTGCGGCGCGGGCGCCGCGACCCCGACGAGGTGCGCGTCGGCGACGCGCTCGACTTCTGGCGCGTCGAGGCGATCGAGCCCGGTCGCCTGCTCCGTCTGCGAGCGGAGATGCGGGTACCTGGCGCCGCGTGGCTGCAGTTCGAGACGCAGCCGTGCGGCGCAGGCGACACGCTCCTCGTCCAGACCGCGTTCTTCGCCCCCAAAGGACTCGCCGGCTTTCTCTACTGGTATGGCCTGTATCCTGTCCACGGCCGGATCTTCTCGGGTATGATTCACGCGCTGGCCGGGGAGGCCGGCGCCCGGGAGCGCGCGCGAGCGCAGCGCTGAGGCGCCGGCGGGCCCGGCCGTCGATCGCGCGGCGCGGGGGCGACGCGCAGTGTCCCGCCTGAGGAGGAGAGCGTTGCCACACCGGACCTTGCTCGCGGCGAACGACAACCCGTTCAAGTCGGTGAGCGACTTCTTCACGTCGTCGACGTGGACCTTCATCGTGCGGATGGGCGTCGTCTTCGTCATCGCCGTGTGGCTCGCCTGCGCGTACTGGGTGTTCAAGGACGCGCGGCGACGGATCGACGACCGGTTGCTGATCGCCGTCGCCGCCCTCACGGGGCTGGTGTTCGGGCCTGTCGGGCTCATCGTCTACGCGATCGTTCGGCCTCCCGAGTACCTCGAGGACGTGCGGGAGAGAGAGCTCGAGGTGCGCATGATGGAGCAGCGCCTGTCCGACGAACAGCGGTGCTCGTTCTGCAAGACCCCCGTGCGTGACGACTACCTCGTCTGCCCGACCTGCGGCCGGCGGTTGCGCACCGTGTGCCGCTCGTGCGGCCGGCCGGTCGAGCCGCAGTGGCGCGTGTGCCCGTACTGCGAGACCGAGGTCCACGGCGCGCCGGTGGCGGCCGAACAGGCTTATCGCTGACGTCAGGACGCGGGTGAGGGTCGGCGACGCGCGGCGCGAGCCGCGCGCCGCGCATCCGGAGGAGGAACGACAGTGGAGCGCACCTTCATCATGGTCAAGCCCAACGGGGTCGCGCGCGGTCTCGTCGGTGAGGTCATCGGCCGCTTCGAACGTCGCGGGTTCACCCTGCGAGGCCTCAGGACGCTGCGCATCGACCGCGCTCTGGCCGAGCGGCACTACGCCGAACACGTCGGCAAGCCGTTCTTCGAGTCGCTGGTCACGTTCATCACCTCAGGCCCGATCGTGGCGATGGTCTGGGAGGGTCGCGAGGCGATCCGCGTGGCGCGCACCATGATGGGGGTCACCGATTCGGCTGACGCAGCCCCGGGCACGATCCGCGGCGACTTCTCGCTGTCCAAGGAGGAGAACGTCGTGCACGGCTCCGACGGCCCCGAGAGCGCGGCGCGCGAGATCGCCCTGTTCTTCGCCGACGACGAGCTCGTGTGACGCGTCCGCTCGCTGCTCCCGTCGCCTGAGCGTTCGGTGAAGCCGCCGGAGACACCCCCTGCGACCGTGCGGCTGGTGCTGGCCTCGCGCTCACCCCAGCGCAGCGCGCTGCTCGATCTCCTGGGCGTTCCCTATCGTGTCGTCGTCAGCGCCTACGACGAGGACCGGCACGACGGCGACCCGGTGACGACGGTGGAAGGCAACGCCCGCGGCAAGGTGGCGGAGGTCCTCGAGCGCGTCGACCTGACGCCAGGCGAGCTCGCGCTGGGCGTCGACACCGTCGTCGTCCTCGAGGGGAGCGTGCTGGGCAAGGCGGCCGGCGGCGACGAGGCGAGGTCGTACCTCGCCGCCCTCGCCGGCCGCCGGCACGAGGTCTATAGCGGCCTTCATCTCTGCGACCGCGAACGCTCGTACACGGGGCACGCCGTGACCGGGGTGACCTTCCGCGCCCTCGCTCCAGCCGATATCGACCGCTACGTCGCGAGCGACGAATGGCGCGACCGCGCCGGCGCCTACGCCATCCAGGGCGTCGGCTCGGCGCTCGTCGTCGCCGTCGACGGCGACTACTTCAACGTCGTCGGTCTCCCGGTGGCGCTCCTCGTGGAGGCGCTGGCGACGTTGGGCTCGCCTCCCTTCGGCTGGCTTCGACCCCGGCCCTGAGGCGAGCGTCGTGGTAGCCCCGTTCGGCGCCAGCGAGTACAATCACCGTTCGTCACCCGTCGAAAGGAGCACGCCATCGGCGTCTTCGACTTCCTGACCGGCTTCGGCGCCCGAGACATGGCCGTCGATCTGGGCACGGCGAACACGCTCGTCTACCTGCGCGGCCGCGGCATCGTGCTGTCCGAGCCGTCCGTGGTCGCGATCGACCACCGCAGCGGCGAGGTGCACGCCGTCGGGTCGGAGGCGAAGCGCATGCTGGGCCGTACCCCGGCCACTATCAGCGCCGTGCGACCGCTGAAGGACGGCGTCATCGCCGACTTCGACGTCACCGAGCAGATGCTGCGACACTTCATCCGCAAGGTCATGCAGAACCGCTGGGCACACCCTCGAGTGGTCATCTGCGTGCCGTCGGGAGTGACTGGTGTCGAGAAGCGTGCCGTCGAAGAAGCGACCTACTCCGCTGGCGCGCGCTGGGCGACCCTCATCGAAGAGCCCATGGCCGCCGCCATCGGCGCCGGGCTGCCGGTCGCCGAGCCGACCGGCAGCATGATCGTCGACATCGGCGGCGGCACCAGCGAGGTCGCGGTGATCTCACTGGGCGGCATCGTCGTGTCGCAGTCGATCCGCGTTGGCGGCGACGAGCTCGACGAGGCTGTCATCAGCTACGTGAAGAAAGAGTACAAGCTCCTCATCGGCAGCCAGACCGCCGAAGAGATCAAGCTCGAGATCGGCTCGGCCTTCCCGCTCCCGCAGGAAGAGCAGGCTGAGATTCGCGGCCGCGACCTGGTGACCGGCCTCCCCAAGACCGTCGTCCTGTCGTCCGAAGAGGTGCGCTCCGCGCTCGAGGAGCCCACCCTGGCGATCATCGACGCGATCAAGGCGACGCTCGACAAGACGCCGCCCGAGCTGGCGAGCGACATCATGGACCGCGGCATCATGCTCGCCGGCGGCGGATCGCTGCTCCAGGGTCTTGCGGAGCGTCTCCGTGAGGAGACGCAGATGCCCGTCCACGTGGCCGAATCGCCTCTCACCTGCGTGGCCGTCGGCTCGGGCAAGTACCTGGAGGAGTTCGATGTCCTCGTCAAGAGCAAGCGCAACTCCCGGCCGCGAGGCCGCTAGACCAGAGCCCGCCGTCTAGGTGAACCGCCGGCGTGTCCTGCAGCGGCGCCTGGTCGCCGCCGTGCTTGTGCTGCTGTCCCTCGGGTTGCTCACCCTGTACTTCCGCGAGTCTGACAACGGGTTCGCGCACCGCGTGCAGGACGGGGCCCTGCGCGTCGTCACCCCGTTGCAGGAGGGCAGCGCGCGTGCGATCGAGCCGTTCCGGAACGGCTGGAACTGGGTCGCCGACCTCTTCGGGGCGAAGTCGGAGAACAAACGTCTCAAGGAGGAGGTCGAGACCCTGCGCGCCGCCGTCGCCGAGGAGCTCACGACCCAGGCTGAGAACCAGGAGTTGCGCGCCCTGCTCGACATGCGCCGGGGGCGGATCTTTCCCGCCAGCGTCGACTTCGTCCCCGCGCGCGTCATCGCCCGTTCCACCACGGCCTGGTACTCGACGGTGACGATCGACGTCGGGCGCGATGACGGCGTGCGCGAGTTCGACGCCGTCGTGAACGGCCAAGGGCTCGTGGGGCGCATCGAGAGCGTCAAGGCGACCGCCAGCCAGGTGCAGCTGCTCACCGACCAGCAGAGCTACGTCGACGCGATGGTGGTCCCCAGCCAGGCCGAGGGCCTCGCCGCGGGGAGCGTCACGGGCAGCGTCTCGCTGCAGTACGTCGCCAAGAGCGAGGAAGTCAAGACAGGGGAGTTCGTGGTGACCTCCGGCCGGCAGGGCTCGATCTTCGTGCGCGGCATCCCCATCGGCCAGGTCGAGAGCGTCGGCGCCCAGGAGGTCGAGCTGTACCAGAGCATCACCGTGACCCCGGCGGTGGACTTCCGCGAACTGGACATCGTCATGGTTGTGCGGCGATGAACGTGCGCCCCGCAACGAGCGAGACCGCGACGCCGTCGCTGCCGATGGGCGGCGAACTGGCGCGCCTCGGCGCGCTGCTCTTCGCCGCCCTGTTGCTGCAGACGACCGTCGCGCCCAACATCCGTATCCTCGGCTCCAGCCCGGATTTCGCGCTCATCATCGTCGTCTGCGTCGCTCTGCGGCGGGGCGCGGTGGTCGGGGCGGTCTTCGGCTTCCTCACGGGCGTGCTGGTCGGGGTCGCCTTGCTCGAGCCGCTCGGGATGAGCGCGCTCGTGCTCGTCGTGGTCGGGTACTTCGCCGGTCGCTACGCGGAGACCGCCGACCTCTCGGCGCCGGTGGCGCCGCTGGTCGGCGTCTTCGCCGCGACGCTGCTGGCCAACATCCTGGTCGTGACCCTTCAGTATCTTCTCGAGCGTCAGGTCCCGTTCGGCTTCTGGGTGGGCCGCGTCCTGCTGCCGTCGCTGGTGCTCAACACGCTGCTCGCCGCGGTCTTCTACCTGCTGGTCCGCACCGTGCTCAAGGGCAAGGGGGTGCTTCGTGCCGACCAGGTCGCCTAGGGAGCCGGTGCGTCGCGAGCGGCCCATCCGCACCAGCCGCCCCGACAAGCCGATAGTCCAGCTGCCGTCTGTGCCCTTAAGGGTCGCGCTGCTCGTCGGCCTGGCGGCGGCGCTGATCGCCGTGATCCTCTTCCGCCTCTGGTTCCTCCAGGTGCTCAGCGGCAAGCAGTTCGAGGCGCAGGCGAACGACAATCGCCTGCGCGCCGTAAAGGTCGTCGCGCCACGCGGACCCGTACTGGATCGCGACGGGCGCCTGCTGGTCGAGAACCGCCCCGGGCTCGCGGTCGGCATCCGCCCGATGGACGTGCCCGAGGGCGAGCTCGACGCCGTCATCGGCCGCCTCGCGAAGGTCCTCAAGGTCCCGACGCTGCGCGTCCGCCGCAAGCTCCGCGAGACGACCGGTCTGACCCTGAAGCAACTCGACTCTCACAAGGGACCGGGCGGGTACGACTTGGTGGTCGTGGACGAGGATGTCGGGCGCCGCGTCGTGTCGCGCATCCTCGAGCGCAATGCACTCTACCCCGGTGTGGAAGTCCGCAAGGACTACCTGCGCAGCTACCCGATGGGGGAGCTGGCGGCGCAGGTCCTCGGCCATCTCGGCGAGATAAGCAGGCAGCAGCTGAAGCAACAGGCCTACAAGGGATACCAGTCCGGCGACGTGATCGGGCAGGGCGGCGTGGAGTCGACCTACGACCGCTGGCTCCGTGGCCGTGACGGCCTGACACGGATCGAGGTCGACGCGATGGGGCGGCCCAAGTCGCGGGAGCCCGTCGCCGGGGGCCGTCTGCCGGAACCCGGCGACACGCTCGTCACGACGCTCGACTCCCAGGTGCAGGCGAAGGCCGAACAGGCGCTGAGGTACGGCATCGAGCTCGCGCACGGTAGTCAGAATTGGCGCGCCGACGGTGGGGCGGCGGTGGTCATGGACGCGCGCAACGGCGAGCTGCTCGCGCTGGCGAGCTACCCCACCTACGACCCGGCGGTGTGGGCGGAGGGCCTCACCGTCAAGGAGTGGAAGAAGCTCAGCGATCCCCAGGCCAATCAGCCGCTCGTGAGCAAGGCCTTCCAGGGTGTGTACGCGCCGGGATCGACGTTCAAGGCGATCGATGCGGTGGCGGCGCTCGAGGAGGGCGTGATCGTCCCTTCCACGCGGTACTACTGCAACGGCCACTACCCGCCGAGCGGCGACATCGGCGGCTCCACGTGGCGCTGCTGGACGCCCTACGGTCACGGGAGCCCCGATCTGTACGCGGCTCTGGCACAGTCCTGCGACGTCTACTTCTACAACGTCGGCTACGCCTTCTATAACCGCACGGGCACCGAGCTCGAAGACTGGGCGACGCGCCTGGGCCTCGGCAAGCCGACAGGCCTCGACATCCCCGGCGAGGTCAACGGTCTGGTCCCAACGCCCGACTGGCGCGACAAGTACTTCAAGACCGAGGTTGACAGGATCTGGAAGCCGGGCAACTCGATCAACCTTGCGATCGGGCAAGGAGACCTCGAGGTGACCCCGTTGCAGATGGCGGTCGCCTACGCGGCGATCGCCAACGGCGGCAACGTGGTCCAGCCGCACCTCGGCCTCAAGGTGGTCTCGCCTGAGGGGAAGCTGGTGCGCAAGCTCGGGACCGGCAAGACGAAGAAGCTGGGCATCTCACAGATCACGCTGGACGCCGTGCAGCGCGGCTTGCGTGAGGCGGCGACGGTGGGGACCTCGGCCCCGGTGTTCAGCTCGTATCCCGTCGCCGTGGCCGGCAAGACCGGCACCGCGGAGGTCTTTGGCAAGGGCGACTCCGCCTGGTACGCGAGCTACGCGCCGGCGGACGACCCGCGGTACGTCGTGGTCGTGCTCATCGAGCAAGGTGGGCACGGCGGCACCGCGGCGGCTCCGGCGGCGCGCATGATCTACGACGCCCTCTTCCACCTGAACTCCGACAAGGTGACCGGCGCGACGAGCACGGACTGACGATGGACGTTCGCTCCTACCTGCGGCACCTCGACTTCACGCTTCTGCTGGCGTCGGTCGCCCTGATCGCCTACGGGGTGGCGATGGTCTACTTCGCCACCCGCAACGACGTGGAGGGCGACGCACTCTACTACGCCCGTGCCCAGGTGCTCAACGCACTCGCGGGGCTTGTCGCGCTGGTCGTCGTCTCGGTGATCGACTACGAGTCTTACCGGCGTTGGCAGTGGGCGCTCTACGGGTTCACGGTCCTCTCCATCGCCGCAGTCTACGTGGTCGGCACGGTCACCCGCGGCTCACGGCGCTGGATCGAGATGCCGTTCTTCAACCTGCAGCCCTCACAGCTCGGCCTGTTCCTCATCACCGTGGCGCTCGGGGCCTTTCTCGTCGATCGGATGGAGCTCCTGGGAACGCGCAAGATCACCCTTGTGGCTCTGGTCTACGTCGCCGTCCCGGCGACTCTGGTCTTCTTCCAGCCGGACTTCGGCACGAGCATGGTGTACATCGCGCTCGTCCTGGCCCTGCTGTTCTTCTACGGCACTCCCTGGACGCACTTCGCGGCGCTCGTCGCGGCTGGGGCGTCGGCGTTCGTGGCGCTCGTGTGGCTCTTGCCGCTGGTGGGCGTCGAACTGATCAAGTCCTATCAGATGGACCGTCTGCTCGTGTTCCTCGATCCGGGACGTGACCCCGGAGGGAGCGGCTACAACGTCGTCCAGTCGATGATCGCCGTCGGTTCGGGGGCTCTCACGGGGCGTGGGGAGCAGGCGACACAGACGACGCTGGACTTCCTCCCCGAGCATCACACGGACTTCATCTTCTCGGTGATCGGCGAGCGCTTCGGGTTCGTCGGCGCGGCTCTGCTCCTGGCGCTCTACGCCGTGGTACTGTGGCGCGCCTTGCGCATCGCGACGTTGTCGCGGGACATGTACGGCAGCATCATGGCCGGCGGCATCGCCGCGATGCTGCTGTTCCAGATGTTCGTCAATATCGGCATGACTATTGGTATCATGCCTGTGACAGGCATCCCGCTCCCCTTCGTCAGCTACGGCGGCGCGGCGATGATCACGTTCCTGCTTCTCGTCGGCCTGCTGGAGAGTATCCACGTGCGGGCCATGATCGCGACGACCCCGGGGGTGCGCGGTGGCCGGCCTTAGACTCAAGAAGATCCTCGAAGTGGTCAGCGAGGTGCGCGCCGGGATGGACACCGCGCCGCGGCTCTGCCTTGTCGGCGAGGGCGTCGCCCTGCGCGACGCGGCGGAGGCGCTCTCGGCCGGCGCTCCGGACGTCGTCGAGGGGATCAGCGCCAGCTTCGACGTCCTCAAGGCGGCGGACATCCCGGGCGACGCCAGACTGCTTCGCCGCTGGCGCGTCCTCGTCCTCGTGGCGCCGGGGTGTGACGCCGCGCAGGCGGCGCGCATCGTCGTCGCGGCGCGCTCCGCCGGCGTCGGCCTCGTCGCCCTGGTGCCCGACCGCGAGACTCTCGCGGGGTCGGCATGGCTCGCGACGGCGCAACTCGAGCGCTCCAGGAGCACGATGTCGCTGGGTCGCCCGGGACAGCCCAAGCCCACCCTTCAGGGCCTCCTCGCGGCCGAGCTGGACGACGACGGCATCGCGCTCGCCCAGCGCCTTCCGGCGCTGCGGCGCGCGGTGGCAGACCGCCTCGTTCTGGCGAGCGCCCGTCAGAACGGCGTCATCGGTGTCGTCGTCATCATCCCCGGCGCCGACATGCCGGCGATGACCGCCAACCAGATCCGCATGATCCTCCGCATCGCCTCCACCTACGGCGAGAAGCTCGGTCTCGACAGGGCGCTCGAGATCCTCTCCGTGATCGGCACTGGTCTGGTGTTCCGAACACTCGCGCGACAGGCGCTCGACTTCGTCCCCGGTTTCGGCTGGGCGGTGAAGGGAGCGGTCGGGTTCACCGGCACCGTCGCGCTCGGCAGCGCCGCCATCGAGTACTTCGAGGCGGGCGCGCCCCTCACACCAGCGAGGTTCACGAAGCTTGCAGGCACAGTCGACCGCTTCAGGAGGGCCTTGCCCTTCCGGGGAGTGGCCGCGGGATGAGCTAGAAGACCTTCTCGCCCGCGTCACCCGCCCCGGCCGATACGTCGGCGGGGAGTTCAACCTTCGGCGCAAGCCGGGAGGACGGCCGCGCGTCGTCCTCTCGTACCCGGACGTCTACGAGATCGGTATGGCCAACCCGGCCCTGCAGATCCTTTACACGGCGCTCAACGACGACACGGCGGCGAGCGCCGAACGGGCGTATTGTCCCTGGCCGGACATGGCGACCCTCATGCGCGAGCGCGGCGTCCCGCTGTGGACTCTGGAGACTCAGGAACCTGTCACGTCCTGCGACCTCTGGGGCATCACGTTGCCCCACGAGCTGACCTTCACCAACGTCCTCGAAATGCTGGACCTCGCCGGCGTGAGCCTGCGCGCCGCCGAGCGCGGCGAGGACGAGCCGATCATGCTCGGCGGCGGCCCCGCGGTCGCCGACCCGTGGCCACTGGCCGCCTTCTTCGACGCGTTCTTCATCGGAGAAGTGGAAGGGCGGGTGGCCGAGCTGGTCGAGGCGCTCGGCGCGCCGGGACGCGCCGCCCGCCTCGAGGCGCTCGACCGGATCCCCGGCGTCTGGCTGCCGCCGCGCCACGGCGCCGAGAGCGGCGCCCCGCCCGCCCGGCGACAGGTGTTCACTGAGTTCTCGCGGTCGATGCCCGTCACGGAGCCGGTCGTCCCGTTGCTCGAGGCCGTGCACGATCGGGCCGTCATCGAGCTCATGCGTGGCTGCACGGCCGGCTGCCGGTTCTGCCAGGCGGGCATGTGGTACCGTCCGGTCCGCGAGCGACCCGTCGACATGGTCGTCGAGGCGGCCGAGCGGACGCTGGCGGCGACCGGGTGCGACGAGGTGTCGCTGGTCTCGCTCAGCTCATGCGACTACTCGGCCATCGACGAGGCGGTCTCCCGCATCCGCGCGCTGCGACCCGGGCTGCGCGTCTCACTGCCGTCGCTGCGCATCGACTCGGCCGCCGTTCAGCTGGCGCGGTTCGGTGGAGCGCAGCGCGGATCCGTGACCCTGGCGCCGGAAGCCGCCACACAGGAGCTTCGCGATCGCCTCAACAAGCGGATCGACGCGCCGCAGGTCGCGGACGCCGTCAAAGCGGTCTTCCACGGTGGTTTCACGGGTCTCAAGCTGTATTTCATGATCGGCCTTCCCGGTGAGACCGACGGCGACGCGACGGCGATCGCCCACATGGTCGGCTCAGCCGCGGGTGTGGCGAAGGAGATCGGCCGCGGCCGGGCCCGCCTCTCGATCGCCGTCTCGTCGTTCGTCCCCAAACCGCATACCCCCTTCGAGACGGAGACGTTCGCCGGCGAGGACGCGCTTCGGCGGCGCCAGCGACTCCTGCGCGACGCGCTGCCGCGCGGCGTGAAGGCTTCGTTCCACGACGTGGGGGCGTCCCTCGTCGAGGCGACGCTGGCCCGCGCCGGAAGGGGCTCCGACGAGTTCGTCGAGCGTGCGTGGCGGGCCGGCGCCCGGTTTGACGGTTGGAGTGAGCACTTCGACCTCGACGCCTGGCGGACGGCCGCGGCGGCCTGCGGGGTGGTGCTCGGCGAGCCGGCCATGGCCGACGCGGCGGCCGCGCCGTGGCGAGAGGCCGTCGATCCAGGGATCGATGCGGCGTTCCTCGCCGGTGAACGAGAGCGCGCCCTGGGCGGTCTGCTCACCGACGACTGCCGCGGCGGTCGCTGCGGCCGCTGCGGGGTATGCGTCGACGGTGTCGAGATGGAGGTCGTCGCGTGAGCGCGGTGGTGGCATGAGTACAGCGGATCGGCGGAAGGACGCCATGAACCACTGGCTGGTGTGGTTCGAGCGTTGCGGGACGGCGAGCTACCTCTCGCATCTCGACACCGCGCGCGCGCTCCAGAGGACGTTCGCGCGCGCCGGCATACGACTGGCGCTCTCGGAGGGGTTTCGGCCCAAGGTCCGAATCTCGCTGCCGCTGCCGCTGCCGGTGGGCGCCGCCGGTGTCGAGGAGCTCGCCGTGGTGGAGGTGACGGACGAGGCGCCGCCGCCGGCACGCGCCTTGGGTGCGCTCCGCACCGCGGCGCCGGACGGGCTTTCGCCAGCACACCTACAGGTGTGCGGTTCGCGACCTCACCCGCACGCGGTGCTCGCGCGCTACGCCTGTGTGCTCCACGGCGACCCCGCCGCGCTGACCGCCGCGGCGAGCTGGTGTGCCGCACAGGAAGAAGTCACGGTCGAGCGTGTCTCGCCCAAGGGGCGACGCACGCTCGACCTCGTGAAGTACGTCCAGGACCTGGCTGCACACGCCGTCCCCGGCGGCGCCCGCATCTCGTTCGCGGTGCGCTATGGGAGCGACGGCGCCGCCCGCCCTCAGGAGGTCGTCGACCTCCTGGCGCGCCGGGCGAGCTGTGCGCCGGTCATGCACCGGCTCACGCGTACCTCGGTGAGCTATGAAGGTTTGCCCCGAGGCGTGGTGTCCGGGGGAGAGGAGTGAACGATCGTGGACGAACGAAAGACGAACCAGCGTGACGGGCGATCACCGGCGGTCGACGGCGGCGCCGGCGGCGATCCCGCGCCGCCGGCCTCGCGGCCTCGGGCCCGGCGAGGCGCCCGCGGCGGCCAGCGCCGCCGCGGGGCGAAGCCCGTCGCGGACGGCGTGGAGACGACCTCGGCGGCGACGGCCGACGTGGACGCGGTGACGCCGGCGAAGAGGCGGCGGGCGCCGCGCCGGAAGAATGCGCCCGCTCCGGATGCCGGCGGCCCGAGTGCGGTGACGCAGTCCGCGGCGGAGGCCGATGTTGCGACCCCGCCCGGGATCGAGCCGGTCGAGACGCCGGCGCGCAGGACGCGGCGCAGGCGCAAGTCACCCGTGAAGGCCGTCCAAGGGCCCCCGGTCTCCGTGCCGGCTGCCGGCGAGGCTGAGGAGCACGGTCGGCCACTGACTGCCGGCGACGCTGCCGCGGAGGCCGAGGCGGCGCGCAAGAGGCGGCGGCGCGGCGCGCGCGGCGGGCGGCGTGTCCGTGCCCGCGAGGCGCGTCGCGCCGCCGCTCTGGCGGCGACCGAAGGCGTGGAGGGGGCCATACCGCCCGGCGGCGGCCCGGCGGACGCGGCGAACGTGATCGTGGGACGCGAAGCTGCACCGGCGAGCGGGGCGACAGCGGTGGATGAGAACGCGCCGCCGGCCGCGAAGCGACACGGGCGCCGCGGTTCACGCCGTAAGGGCGCCGCGACTGAGGACGGCGCCGCTTCCGCCGTAGAGGGCGCCGGCGTGCCTGCCGCGGCGGTGGCGCCGGCGGCGATGGCGACCGAGGAGGCCCCGGCCCCGGTCAAGGGCGTCGGGCCGGGGCCGGACGAGACCGCCGCGCCGCCGCCGGCCGAAGACGAAAAAGTCGAGAAGAAGGCCCGGCGCCGTGAGCGGCGGCGGCCCAAGGCGATCGTGCGTCCCGAGAGCTTGACCGGGGCCGACGCCGACGCGGTGGCGGGACCGGCGCTCACGACCGGCCTGCGCCCTGAAGTCACGATCGAGCAGCCGAAGCGCAAGATGATCCTCGTCACCGAGGATCCCAGCGAGCTGCGCGTGGCGCTGGTCGAGGACGGTCGTCTGGCGGAGATCTACTTCGAACGTCCGGAGAAGCGCTCCTATTTGGGCGACATCTACCGCGGCAAGGTCGAGAACGTGCTCGCCGGCATCGACGCTGCGTTCATCGACTTCGGCCTCGACAAGAACGGGTTCCTGTACGTGGACGAGGTGCGGACCGGCGAGAGTGACCGGCGGGGGCGCCGCATCACCGACGTGCTCAAGCCGGGTCAGGACGTCGTCGTCCAGGTCATGAAGGACCCGATGGGGAGCAAGGGGGCCCGGCTGACGATGCACCTTTCGCTCGCCGGACGCTACGTCGTCTACGTGCCCGAAGGGAGCGGGGTCGGCGTCTCGCGCCGCCTGGGGCAGGGCGAACGGGATCGTCTGCGCGAGCTGTGCAAGGAACTGCGCGTCAAGAACGCCGGCCTTATCGTGCGCACTGCGGCGGAGGGAGAGGGCCTCGAGGAGCTGCGTCGCGACGTTCGGTTTCTCTCGCGTCTCTGGTCTCGTCTCAAGAAGAAAGCCGAGACCGCGCCGATCCCGGGCCTCGTCCACAAAGAGGTCGACATCGCCCTCGAAGTCACGCGCGACCTGTTCAACGAGTCGGTCGAGAGCCTCATCGTCGACGACCCAAAACGCCAGAAGGCGATCGTCGCGTTCCTCGAGAAGGTCGCGCCCGAACTGGTGCCGAGGATCCGCCTGCACACCAGCGCGGAACCCCTGTTCGAGGCCTACGGCATCGAAGAGCAGATCTCCCGTGCCCTCGAGCGGCGGGTCCCGCTGCCCAGCGGCGGCAACATCGTCATCGACCACCCCGAGGCCTTGACGGTGATCGACGTGAACAGCGGCCGCTACACCAGCGGTCGCGGGCTCGAGGACACGATCCTCAAGACGAACCTCGAGGCCGCGCGCGAGGTCGTCCGCCAGCTCCGTCTGCGGGACATCGGCGGCATCATCATCATCGACTTCATCGACATGTCACGGGTGAAGAATCGCGAGACGGTGCTCGCCACCCTGGAGGCGGAACTCGACACGGACCGCACGAAGACCTATGTCGTCGAGCTCTCGCCGCTCGGTCTCGTCGAGATGACGCGCCAGAACACGACCGACGGCGCGCGAGGGATCCTCACGCGCTCGTGCCCCAACTGCCAGGGCAAGGCGCGCACGCTCTCTGAGGACACGGTGGCGCTGACCGTCGAACGCCGTCTGCGCGTGCAGTCGCGGCGTTCCGGCGCCAAGGCCTGTCTGGTCGAGGTGAACGCGGGGGTCGCAGAACGTCTCGCCACCGGAGGCCGGCTCAAGGCGCTGGAGAAGGAGACGGGGCGGCGCATCTTCCTCGAGGGCTCCTCGAGCGTCGCCGTCGACGCCTTCCGCTTTCTCGCCGAGGGGCCGGTCGACCAGGTGCAGGGCCAGCGCATCCCTGTAAGGGAGGGCCAGGAGGTCGAGATCGAGCTCGAGTTCGCCCTCACCTACAGCCCCCGCGACGCGGTCGGCTACGTGGACGGGTACATGGTGATCGTCGAAGGTGGCCGCGCCTTTCTGGGCCAGCGCCACAAGGTGCGCATCGCCAGCGCGTCGCGCAGCGGCGCGTCGGCCGTCCTGACCGGCGGAGGAAGGGGAGGAGGATGAACCCCTGACCGGGCGTCTCACGACCCGCAGGCCTGAATTGACACCCCCCCGGCGCTTGGCTAGCATAAACGGCCGTTGTCTCCACTGGAGTCAGGATGAAGGACACCGACGTCGCCTACGCCGTCGTGCGCGTGGGAGGACAGCAGTTCAAGGTGAGTGCCGGCGAGACCATCGTCGTCGACCGCGTGGCCGCCGACGAGGGCAAGACCATCACGCTCGACGCGCTCGCCGTGCGCACTGGCAGTGGCACCTACGACGCGACTGCGGCCGGTGAGGCGACCGTGAAGGCCAAGGTCGCCGGCCACGTGCTCGGTGAAAAGGTCCGCGTCGGTACCTACAAGCCGAAATCGACGTTCAAGAAGACGCGTGGGTATCGCAGCCGTCTCTCGCAGCTGACCATCGAGTCGATCACCCTCAAGAGCGAGAAGGAGAAGAAGGGTGGCGCATAAGAAGGGCGCCGGGACCAGCCGGAACGGGCGCGACTCCGAGGCGAAGCGCCTCGGCGTCAAGGCGTTCGCCGGGCAGGTCGTGCCGGCGGGATCGATCATCGTGCGCCAGCGCGGCACCAGGTTCCGCGCCGGCGAGGGCGCCGGGATCGGCGTCGATCACACCATCTTCGCCAAGGTCAGCGGACGCGTCGGCTTCGCCGCGAGCGCGGCCGGCCGCTTCGTCACGGTCATCCCCGAGTCCTGACGGCCGTCCGGCCGTCGCCGGGCCGTCGCACCTCACCCATGCTCGCCGACCGGGCCAAGATCTGCGTTCGCGGCGGACGCGGAGGTGACGGCTGCGTCAGCTTCCGGCGCGAGAAGTACGTCCCCCGCGGCGGCCCCAACGGCGGCGACGGCGCGTCCGGCGGGGACGTCGTCCTCGTCGCCACGCGCCAGGTGCGCGACCTCGACGCTCTGTATCACCAGCCTCACGTGCGGGCCGGGGTGGGCGGGCACGGCCAGGGTGCGCATCGGCGCGGCGCCGACGGCGGTGACGCGCTCGTCCAGGTTCCCGTCGGCACCGAGGTGCGCGACGCCGACGGCGCTTTGCTCGGAGACCTGGCGGTCGAGGGCCAGGAGCTGGTCGTCGCGCGCGGCGGCGAGGGCGGCCGTGGCAACGCCTGCTTCAAGAGCTCGACACGTCAGGCGCCGCACTTCGCCGAGCGAGGGCTGCCCGGGCAGGAGCGTTGGCTCGAGCTCAGGCTGAAGCTCCTCGCCGACGTCGGCCTCGTCGGGCTTCCCAACGCGGGCAAGTCGTCGCTGCTGGCGGCGCTCACGCGGGCGCGGCCCAAGATCGCCCCGTACCCCTTCACCACGATCGAGCCGAACCTGGGCGTGATGGCGCTCGAGGACGGGTCAGTCGTGCTTGCCGACATCCCCGGCCTCATCGAGGGTGCGAGTGAGGGCGCAGGGCTCGGCGACCGCTTCCTCGCCCACATCGAGCGCACGGCGGCGCTGGTGTTCGTGACCGACGTGAGCCTGGGCGTCGACGCGGCGGTCGAGGCGCTCGGTATCGTGCGTGGCGAGCTCGCCGCGTTCAGAGGCGCGCTCCTCGAGCGACCTGCGATGGTGGCGGTCAACAAGATCGACCTCGGCGACGAAGTCGAGGTCGCGCAGGCGGTCGGCGGCGCGATCGAGCTGGGGTGGGCCGACGCGGTGCTGCCGGTGTCCGCCGTGAGCGGCGAGGGCCTCGACGCTCTTGTCGACGCCGTCACGCGGCTCGTGCGCGACGTGCGGACCGCCGAGGCGGTCGCGGTCGAGGCTGAGGCTGAGGCGCCGGTGACCCTGCGGCCCGGGTATGACCGTCTCGAGGCCTTCACCGTGACGCGCGAGGGCGACGTTTATCGGATCGAAGGAGCGACCCTGGAACGCCTGGTGGCCAAGGCCGACCTCGACAACGAAGAGGCGGTGTCGTACCTGCAGGAGGTCATCGCGCGCGCCGGTGTCGACCAGGCCTTGCGGCGTGCGGGTGCGGCCCCGGGGGACACCGTGCTCGTCGGCGACATCGAACTCGAGTTCGCCTGACGCCATGCCGGGTCCCGGGCACGAGTCGCCGGTCTGCTAGAATCGCCGCCGCCGTGAAGACCCTCATCGTCAAGGTCGGTTCCAGCACCGTCGCGGACGACGCTCTCGAGCTTCGTCGCCGGCTGCTCGCCGCCTTGGTCGCGGGGGTCGCGGCGCAGGTGCACGACGGTGTCCGCGTCGTCCTGGTCTCGAGCGGCGCCATCGCCTGCGGGCAGCAGGTCCTCGGGGCGGCCGAGCGGCCCCGACAGATCCCCGCCCTCCAGGCGGCGTCCGCCGTCGGCCAGGGACGCCTCTTCACCTTCTACGAGCGCCTGTTCGCCGACCAGGAGCTGACCGCGGCGCAGGTCTTGCTCACGAGCGAGGATTTCGCCCGCCGCGGCAGCTACGTCAACGCGCGGAACACGCTGCGGCGACTCCTCGCCTGGGGTATCGTGCCCGTGGTCAACGAGAACGACACGACGGCCATCGACGAGATCCGCTTCGGCGACAACGACGTGCTCGCCGCCCAAGTGGCGATCATGCTCCGCGCCGACCTTCTGCTGCTGCTCACCGACCGCGACGGACTGTACTCGACCGATCCCGCACGCGACCCTGGCGCACGGCTGGTGCAGCGCATCGAAAGGCCGGCCGACTTGGCCGGCGTCGACGCCGGTGCGCACGGTCGTCGCGGCGCTGGGGGCATGCAGGGTAAGACCGCGGCCGCCCTCATGGCCGCAGCCGCAGGCGTGCGAACGGTGATCGCCAACGGCGCGCGTCCGGGCGTGGTCGCCGACGCGCTCGCCGGGCGCCCCGTCGGCACGCTCGTCGCGCCGCATCGCGCAGCGGTGCCCGCGTTCAAGCTCTGGCTCCGGTATGCCAAGCCCGTGCGTGGTACCCTTGAGATCGACGCGGGGGCGGCGCGTGCCCTGAGGACATCAGGCGGCAGCCTGTTGCCGGTCGGAGTGGTCGCCGTCCACGGCGCCTTCGCCGCCGGTGATAACGTGGTCATCGCGGGGCCTGACGGTGTCGAGGTGGCGCGCGGTTTGGCGACGATGAGCGCCCGGGACGTGCGTCGCGTGCGCGGGCTGCGCTCGACGGAGGTCCGCGAGTCGTCGCCGCAGCTCGAGGACGAGGTCGTCCACCGCGACAGTCTGGTCTTGGTCGGCGAGGAGGAAGAGTGAGCGTCGAAGACGTCTGCCGCGCGGCGCAGCGCGCGTCGCGAGAGCTCGCCGCCCTGCCACGCGAACGCAAGGACGCCGCCTTGGAGGCGGTCGCCGAGGCTCTCGAGCGTCGCTCCGACGAGATCCTGCGCGAGAACGACGACGACATCCGCCAGGCGCGGGCGAACAGGCTCGCTGGCGTGCTCATCGACCGACTCCTGCTCGACGAGGACCGTGTGCGTGACATGGTCGCCAGCGTGCACGCCGTCGCGGCGCTGCCCGACCCCGTCGGGCAGGTCGTCGCCGGCTGGAGGTTGGCCAACGGGATCGACCTGCGCAAGGTCCGCGCTCCTCTCGGTGTCGTGGCCGTGGTGTACGAAGCGCGCCCCAACGTGACCGTCGACGCCGCCGCGCTCTGTCTCAAGACCGGGAACGCCGTCATCCTGCGCGGCGGCAGCGCCGCCAAGCACTCGAACCGCATCCTGGCCGAGGTCGTCCAGGGCGCCGTGATCGAGGCAGACCTGCCCAAGGAGGCGGTCGCGTTCCTGGGCCCCGACCGCGGCGAGCTCGACACGCTCGTCGAGCAGCGCGACACCGTCGATCTCGTGATCCCGCGCGGCGGGGAAGAGCTGAAGGAGTACCTGCTGGAGCGCAGCAGAGTCCCCGTCATGTACGCCGCCGGCGGGAACTGCCACGTCTTCGTGGACGCCGCCGCCGACCTCGACAAGGCCCTCCGCATCACGGTGAACGCCAAGGTGCAGCGCCCGGGGGTGTGCAACGCGGCTGAGACCCTCCTCGTGCATCGCGCCGTCGCCGACGCGTTCCTGCCGGTCGTCGCCGAGGAACTGCGCCGCAAGGGGGTGGAGCTGTACGTGGACAAGGCCGCGGCCCAAGCGCTCGGCGAGATCCCGTCCAAGCGCGCGAGCCGCGTGCACTACGAGACCGAGTTCCTCGACTTGAGGATGGCCGTGCGGGTCGTCGACTCGCTCGACGAGGCGCTGGAGCACATCGCGACATACGGCACGCGGCACTCGGAGGCGATCGTCACCGAGGACGTGACGGCCGCCCGCCGTTTCACGCGCGCTGTCGACGCGGCCTGCGTCTACGTGAACGCTTCCACGCGCTTCACGGACGGCGGCCAGTTCGGCCTCGGTGCCGAGATGGGGATCTCGACGCAGAAGCTACACGCCAGGGGGCCGATCGCGCTCGAGGAGCTCACCTGCGTGAAGTATGAGCTCTGGGGCGACGGCGAGATCCGGACCTGAGGTCGTGGACGACGAACGCCCGCGCCTGGGCATTCTCGGCGGAAGCTTCAATCCGCCCCATCTCGGGCACCTGCTGATCGCCTCCGACGTCTGTCACTACCTGAACCTCGAGAAGGTCCTCTTCGTGCCCGCCGTGCGTCCGCCGCACAAGACGATCGACGACGGTACGCCAGCCGACACGCGGCTCGAGATGACGCGTCTGGCCGTCGCCGGCGACCCGCGCTTCGAGGTGTCGCCGGTCGAGATCGAAAGAGACCTCGTCTACACGCTCGAGACCGTGTCGGCGATCCGTCAGCAGTACGACGGCTACCGCCTCTACTTCATCATGGGGTCCGACTCGCTGTTGCAGTTCGAGACGTGGCACCAGCCGAGCGCGATCCTCGCTCTCTGCCGGCTCGCGGTCGCCCTGCGCCTGGGCGACGATGCTCGCGAGGTGGACGAGATCGCCCGCGGCCTCGGCCGGGGGTTCGCCATCGTCCTGCAGACGGCGATGATCGACGTCTCGTCGCATGACATCCGCAACCGCGTGCGCAGGGGTGACCCTATCCGCTACCTGGTCCCGCCGGCGGTGGAGGAGTTCGTCGCCGCGCGTCGTCTTTACAAGGTGACGTGATCGACACGACCGACACCATCGGGCCGGCCGAGGCGCAGGCGCGCGCGGCCGGTCGTCTCGGGCCGCAGCGGCTGGAGCACTCGCGGCGGGTCGCCGAGCTGGCGGCGCACTACGCCGGGCTCTACGGCGCCTCGCCGGACGAGGCGCGCGTGGTCGGCTGGCTGCACGACGTCTGCCGCGACCTCTCCGCCGACGAGATCCTGCGCTCCGCGGAACGGCTCGACGTCCCCGTCGGCGCGCTCGAGCGCGGTCACCCGGTGGGGCTTCTGCATGGCCCCGTCGCAGCCGCCGAGCTACGCGCCGCGGGGCTTGAAGAGAGGCTGGCGCGGGCGATCGAGCTGCACACGGTGGGCGGATCCGGCATGGACACACTCTCCAGATGCCTCTATCTGGCCGACTTCTGCGAACCCGAGCGCGACTTCGACGGACTCGTCGAAGTGCGCCAGCTCGCGGAGACGTCGCTCGGTGAGGCCGTCGCGGCGGCTGCGCGGTTGACCCTGCTCGAGGTGATCGAACGCGCACGCGGCGTTCACTCCGGTGCGCTGGACCTCTACAACGAGCGCTATGGCGCGCGCTGAAGGCTACAGGGTCGGCCGCCTGCGCCGGCGTCGCGACCGCAAGGTGCAGCGCTGGCAGGTCGCCTTCCTCGTCGTGCTGGCGGCAGTGGTCGCCTTCGCCGCCGTTGTCGGGGCGGTCCGTCTTGCCGACTGGATCCTCGGCGGGAACGACGAACAGCGCAAGGACGGCTACCTCGCCCTGATGACCTTCGGCGAGGGCGAGGACGGCGGCCAGCCGAGCGCCGTACTGGCGCTGCGCGACGCGACCGACGGGAGGGTGAGCCTGTACACGGTGCCGCGGTCGCTCCTGCTGGAGGGCCCCGGCGGCGAGTACGTGCTCGCCGGCGACATGCTCGCCGCCGGCGAGCTCAAGGGCGATCTCGAGCGACTGCTGGACACACCCATCGACTTCAGCTACAAGCTCTCGTACGCCGACCTCGAGACGCTGGCGGCCCGCGACGAGGTGTGGGCTTCTCTGGAACGGCCCGTGACCCTCGACGTCGGCGGCGCCGAGCGAGGCTACAAGGGCCGGGTGTCGGTGCCGACCGGGCAGATCGGGGCGCTGCTCGGGGCACAAGGTGAGACCGGCGCGGATGAGTCGGCGATGCAGGACGCACTCGTGCGCGGGGTGCTCGACTCCGCCGCGCTGCAGCCGGAGGCCGACCGCGCGGCCGTCATCGACAGCGTGGTCTCGGCGGCGAGGGGTGGCGAGCGGTCGTACCTGCGCGAGATCCTGACCGGGGTGACGGCGCGCAAGGCGGACGTCGAGCGTCTGCCCTCGTTCGGAAAGACGGCCCTGGGTCAGTTCGCCTACCGGCCTGACCCGGACCGGATCCTCGCCGAGATCACGCGCCGCGCGCCGGGGTTCACGGCTCCGGTCACCGTACTGGTGCGTAACGGCAGCGGGCGGCTCGGTGTCGGCGAGGCGGTCGCCGCCAAGCTGGCGGTCCTCGACGTGAACCTGCCCGAGCCGGGTAACGCGGACTCCTTCGGCTACGCACGGACGCAGATCCTCGCAGGCTCGGAGACGCTCCCGGTGGCCGAGGACATCCGTGCTATACTCGGCCGCGGTGTCGTCCTCGACGGCAACGAGCTCGGGCCGACGACCGTGATGGTCATCGTCGGCAAGGACCTGACGGCAAAGGACCTGCAGTAGCCATCGACGTCGATGTGCAGGCGGCGCGCGACTTGGCGCTCGAGATCGCCGGTCGCGCCGCCGACAAGAAGGCCCAGGACATCGTCGTCCTCGAGATGGGCGGCGCCGTCACCTACACCGACTTCTTCGTCGTCGTCAGCGGGGCCAGCCGGCGCCAGACGAGGGCGATCGCCGACAAGATCCAGAAGCAGCTGCGCGTGCGCCGGCGCCCGGCCCGCGTCGAGGGCGAACGCGAGGCCGACTGGATCCTCCTCGACTATCTGGACGTCGTCGTGCACGTCTTCACGCCCGCCGCGCGCGAGTTCTATCGCCTCGAGAACCTCTGGGGCGACGTGCCGCGCCTGCCGGTCGAAGCGTCGAGCTGACCCGGACGCATCGCCCGGTGTTGCGCGTTCGTTGACCGCGGGCGGGGGGCCCGGTAGAATACGAACATATGTTCGTATCAGACCGGGCCATCCTGCACGTCGACATGGACGCCTTCTTCGCCTCGGTGGAGCAGGCGCGGCGCCCCGAGTTGCGTCACCTGCCGGTGATCGTCGGCGGGCCGCGCGGCGGCCGCGGCGTCGTGTCGACGTGCTCGTACGAGGCACGCGCCTGCGGCGTGCGCACGGCGATGCCGATCGGCCAGGCGGAGCGGCTCTGTCCGGACGGGATCTATCTGCCCCCCGACTTCAAGGCCTACCTCGCCGTGCACGAGCGCCTCGCCGAGCTCTTTCGCGACTTCACCGACCAGGTCGAGGTGGCGTCGATCGACGAGGCGTACCTCGACGTCACCGGCAGCCGGCGGCTCTTCGGCCCGCCGCGCGCCATCGCCCGCCGCATCCAGGAGCAGGTGTACGCCGAACACGGCATCACCTGCTCCATCGGCATCGGGCCGACCAAGCTGCTCGCCAAGCTGGCCGCCGGCCTGAACAAGCCGGCCGGCGTCGGCGAGCTCGGCGAGGTCGATGTCGGCGGCCGGCTGCGCGACCTGCCGGTCGGTGAGCTGCACGGCGTCGGGCCGGTCACCGAGGAGCGTCTCGTCGGCCTCGGCCTCACCACCGTCGGCATGCTCCAGGACGTGCCCTTCGCCGTCCTGGCGGCGGCGTTCGGGCGTGGTGCGCACGGCCTGCGTCAGCTCGCTCTCGGGCACAGCCTCTCGCCCGTCACGAGCCGCCGGCCGCTGCCCAAGTCGGTCGGTCGCGAGCTCACGTTCGCCGACGACACGAACGACCTCGCGCTAATGCGCGCAACGCTGCTCGGCCTCGCCGACCGGGCCGTGTCCGACCTACGTCGGCACGGCCTCGCGACGCGCACGGTGGCCCTCAAGCTCCGCTACAACACGTTCCACACGGTCGGGCGGCAGCGGACACTGCCACGGCCCACCACGGCGACGCCGGCCGTCTATCGCGCGCTCACCGAGCTGCTCGACGATCTCGACGTCGGGGCGCGCTGGGTGAGGCTGGTCGGCGTGAATCTCGGCAACCTCACCCACGACGGCTTCCAGCTCGCCCTCGACGAGAGCTGGCGCGAGATCGCCTTGGGCACGGCCGTCGACGAGGTGCGCGAGAAGTACGGTTTCTCGGCTCTCGGCCTCGCCGCCGCCAGCGCCACACGGCGATGACGCCCGACCCGCTGTGCTAGACTGCATCCTTCCGAACGGACGCGAGCGACCGCCCGCGCCTGCCTTGGCGCGTCCGGCGGCGGAGACGAAGCGAGGAGAGCCCGGATGAACGACCCAGGCAAGGTCAGGAACGTCGCCCTCGTTGGGCATCGCGGCACCGGCAAGACGTCGCTGTTCGAGGCGCTGCTGTACGGCGCCGGCGTGGTGACGCGACTGGGCTCCGTCACCGACGGGACGACCGTGTCCGACTGGGACGACGACGAGAAGAAGCGTCAGCTGAGCCTCTCGGCCGGCCTCGCCCACGTCGACCGGGCCGGCCTCACGTTCAATCTCATCGACACCCCCGGCGACTCGAGCTTTCTCGCCGACACGATCGCCTCGCTCCAGGTCGTCGAGACGGCGCTGATGGTCGTCAACGCCGTGCTGGGGGTCGAGGTCCAGACCGAGAGGCTCTGGAACCGCGCCGCGGATCGCGGCCTTGCCCGGGTGTTGTTCTGCAACATGCTCGACCGCGAGCGCGCCGACTTCACGTCGGCCGTCGCCGCCCTCCAGGCGTCGTTCGGACCGCAGGTGGTGGCGACGCAGCTGCCGGTCGGCAAGGAACATGAGCTGAAGGGCGTGGTCGACCTCCTCAGCATGAAGGCCTACCTGTACGAAGGCGGCAAGGCGAAGGCCGGCGCCATCTCCGCGGAGCTCGCCGATGCCGCCGCCGCCGCGCGTGACAAGCTCATCGATGCGATCGCGAGCACCGACGACGCGCTGGCGGAGAAGTACCTCATGGAGGAGGAGATCACCGCCGACGAGCTCGAGCGCGCCTTCGCGACCGCGGTCGCCGGAGGCCAGGTCTTCCCGGTCGCTTGCGGGTCGGCCACCCATTCGGTGGGTGTCGACCGGCTGTTCGACCTCCTCGCCTTGACGCCGTCGCCGGCGGACGTCGCCGTCCCGACGGCGAGCGCCGGCGAGGGCGCCGAGGTCGAGCTCGTCTGCGACCCGGCCAAGTCGGCCGTCGCCTTCGTGTTCAAGACCCTCGCCGACCCCTTCAGCGGACACGTCAACGTCTTCCGCGTCTTCCAGGGCACCGTGGCCAGCGATAGCCAGCTCGCCGTGGCACGCGGGGGCCACAAGGAACGTCTCGGCCAGCTGCTCAAGCCGATGGGGAAGGAGATGAATCCCGTCGACAAGGTCGCGGCCGGCGACATCGGCGCCATCGCCAAGCTCAAGGACGTCGTCACCGGCGACACGCTCTGCGCCGAGGGCCACGTCGTGAGCTTCCCCGAGATCAGCTTCCCGCCGCCGCTCATGAACTTCGCCATCACAGCGAAGAGCAAGGGCGAAGAAGACAAGGTCCTGACGGCGCTCAAGCGGCTCGTCGAAGAAGACCCGATGCTCGACAGCCACCGCGACCCGCAGACCGGCGAGATGATCGTCGGGGGCATGAGCCAGGTGCACGTCGAGGTCACCGTCGATCGTTTGAAACGCCGCTTCGGGACCGAGGTGGAGCTCAAGCCCCCGCGCGTGCCCTACCGCGAGACGATCAAGGGCACGGCCAAGGCCGAGGGCAAGCACAAGAAGCAGACCGGCGGACGCGGCCAGTTCGCCGACACCTGGATGGAGGTGTCGCCGAAGCCGCGCGGCGAAGGCTTCGAGTTCGTCGACAAGATCGTCGGCGGGTCGATCCCGCGCAACTTCATCCCCGCGGTCGAGAAGGGCATTCGCGCCGCCATGTCCGAGGGCTTCCTCGCCGGCTATCCGGTGGTCGACGTGCAGGTCCGCCTGTACGACGGCAAGCACCACCCCGTCGACTCGAGCGACATGGCCTTCCAGATCGCCGGCTCGATCGGCTTCAAGGCGGCGGTCGAGAAGGCGCAGCCGGTGCTCCTCGAGCCCATCCACAACGTCGAGATCACCGTGCCCGAGGAGAACGTCGGCGACATCATCGGCGACCTCAATTCGCGGCGCGGCCGCGTCCTGGGCACCACGCCGCGCGGCCACGCCAACGTGGTCGGCGCCGAAGTGCCGATGGCCGAGATGCTCACCTACGCCCCGGACCTCACCTCGATGACCGGCGGGCGCGGCGACTACCACATGGAGTTCCTGCGCTACGAAGAAGTGCCCGCGCATCTCACCCAGAAGATCGTCGAACAGGCCAAGAAGGAGCGCGAGGAAGCGCAGAAGAGCTGACGCGCCGGCCGCCGCGGCGGCACGTTTTCCCCGCACCGCAGGCCATTCTGTCGTGGCCCCGACGGTGGCGGCGAGGCACGCTGCGGCGGTAGAATCGAGGCGCGTCAACGAGTGGAGGTTACCGTGACTGACATCGGCACCATGCGCGTGAAGAGCGGCCTCGCCGATATGCTGAAGGGCGGCGTGATCATGGACGTGACCACGGCCGAGCAGGCGAAGATCGCCGAGGACGCCGGCGCCTGCGCGGTGATGGCTCTCGAACGCGTGCCCGCCGACATCCGCGCCCAGGGCGGCGTCGCCCGCATGGCCGACCCCACCAAGATCCGCGAGATCCAGGAGTGCGTCTCCATCCCGGTGATGGCCAAGGCACGCATCGGGCACTTCGTCGAGGCGCAGATCCTCGAGGCGCTCGAGGTCGACTACATCGACGAGAGCGAGGTCCTCACCCCGGCGGACGAGGCCAACCACATCAACAAGTGGAAGTTCAACGTGCCCTTCGTGTGTGGCGCCGTCAACCTGGGCGAGGCGCTGCGCCGCGTCAGCGAGGGCGCGGCCATGATCCGCACGAAGGGCGAGGCGGGCACCGGCGACGTCGTCGAGGCCGTGCGCCACATGCGCACCATCATGGGCGAGATCAGGCGCCTGCAGACCCTCGACGAGGACGAGCTGTTCATGGCCGCCAAGGAGCTGCCGGCGCCCTACGAGCTGGTCAAGTGGGTGGCCGAGAACGCCAAGCTTCCGGTGGTCAACTTCTCCGCCGGCGGCATCGCTACGCCGGCCGACGCGGCGCTGATGATGCAGCTCGGAGCCGAGGGCGTGTTCGTCGGCTCGGGGATCTTCAAGAGTGACGACCCGGCGCCGCGCGCCCGCGCCATCGTCAAGGCCACGACCAACTACCGCGACGCCAGGATCCTCGCGGACGTCTCGGTCGGCCTCGGCGACGCGATGGCGGGTATCGACGCGGCGCGCATGCCCGAAGAGGCCAAGATCCAGCATCGCGGCTGGTGAGCGCGGCGCCGAGGTGAGCGCACCTGGCGCAACGCGTCGGCTCGACTGGATCCTCTCGCCGGAGCCGCGTCTCGAGCTCGAGGGCCCCGGCAGAGGGCTGACGGTGGGCGTGCTCGCCGTTCAGGGCGACTTCCGCGAACATCGCCTGATGCTCGAGCGGCTGGGCTGCGCCACCTGCGAGGTGCGCCTGCCGGGCGACCTCGTCGGGCTGGACGGCCTCGTGCTGCCGGGGGGCGAGAGCACGACCATCCACAAGCTCATGCGTGACTACGGACTCGCCGCGCCGATCTGCGCCTTTTGCGCGGGGGGCGGCGCGATCTACGGCACCTGCGCCGGGCTCATCACCGTGGCGCGCGACACCGTCGAGGGCTTTCCGCCGACCCTCGGGCTCATGGACATCGTCGCGCGCCGCAACGCCTTCGGGCGGCAGGTGGCGAGCTTCGAGGTCGACCTGCCGCTCGAAGGCATCGCCGGCGCGCCAATGCGCGCCGTCTTCATCCGCGCGCCGTGGATCGAGAGCTCGGGTCCGGACGTCGAGATACTTGCGCGCCACGCCGGCCACGGCGTGGCCGCGCGCCAAGGTAACGTCCTTGTGACGGCGTTCCACCCGGAACTCACCGACGACACGCGCCTGCACGGGCTGTTCCTCACCATGATCCACTGCCGGTCCGGCGCGGCGAGCGCGGCCGCGTCGCACGACGCCGACGGCGTCGCCGACCCCGGCCCCGCCGACCTGCGCCGCGCGCAGCCGACGGCGATCCGCAACCGCTAGAGAAGGGGGTCCTCGTGTCCGGGCACTCCAAGTGGGCCACCATCAAGCACAAGAAGGGCAAGACCGACGCCAGGCGCGGTAAGCTGTTCTCGAAGCTATCGCGCGCCATCACGGTGGCCGCCCGCGAGGGTGGCCCCGACCCGACGATGAACATCGCCCTGGCCAACGCGGTGGAGAAGGCCAAGGCCGAGTCTATGCCCAAGGACAACATCGAGCGCGCCATCCAGCGCGGCAGCGGCGGGGCCGAGGGCGAGCAGTTCGAGAGCATCGTGTACGAGGGTTACGGTCCGGCCGGTGTCGCCATCATCGTCGAGGTGCTCACCGACAACCGGAACCGGTCTGCCGCCGAGGTGCGCAACATCTTCAGCAAGCACGGCGGCTCGCTGGCACAGCCGGGCGCCGTCGCCTGGGTGTTCGAGCGCCGTGGTTCCATCGTCGTCGACGGCGCCAAGTTCAGCGAGGACGACGTCATGGCTGCGGCCATCGATGCCGGCGCTGAGGACGTGCAGCAGGACGGCGACCAGTTCGAGGTCCTCACCCAGTCGGCCGACCTCGCCGCCGTGCGCGACGCCATCGCGGCCGCCGGCATCGTCTTCGAGCAGGCCGAGCTCACGATGGTCCCGAAGAGCACAGTCGAGCTCGATGAGGGCGACGCGCGCAAGACGATGAAGATCATGGACGCCCTCGAGGACTCGGACGACGTCCAGGAGGTCTACGCCAATTTCGACATCCCGGAGGAGATCCTCGAAGCGCTGGCCGGCTGAGGCCGGCGCGGCGCAGGGATCCGGCCGAGGTCGAGGGGACGAGCGATGATCGTGCTGGGCATCGACCCGGGCACGGCGAGCACCGGCTGGGGTGTCGTCGAGCTTGAAGGAAGCCGCCTGCGCTCCCGGGGCCACGGCTGCATCGTCACCTCCGCCAAGGACCCGAGCCACGTGCGTCTGCGCAGGATCCACGACGAGGCTCGTCTGCTGTTGCGCCGCTTCAAGCCCGACGTCGTGGCGATCGAGGAGCTCTTCGTCAACGTCAACGTGAAGACGGCCCTCGCCGTGGGCCAGGCGCGCGGGGTCCTCATCCTCGCCGCCTCCGACCTCGACATCGCGCCGTTCGAGTACTCGCCGCTGCAGATCAAGATGTCGGTGACCGGCTATGGACGGGCGAGCAAGCTCCAAGTCCAGGAGATGACCAAGGTCCTTCTCGGACTCGACCGCATCCCCCAGCCCGACCATGCCGCGGATGCGCTCGCGGTCGCCATCTGTCACGCCCACAACCACAGCACCGCTTTCCCGCCCGAGGCTCGCGGGGGGACGCGCCGGTGATCGCTTCCATTCGCGGCCCCGTCCTCGGCGCCGACGGCGAGCGCGCTCTCATCGCGGTCGGCGGCTTGGGGATCGAGGTCATGGCCGCGGGGCCCACGCTCTCGGCGCTGTCGCGTCAGGTCGGTGAGGAGGTACAGCTCCACACGTATCTGCATGTGCGCGAGGACGCGCTGCAGCTCTTCGGGTTTCGCTCGCTGCGCGAGCGCGCCTTCTTCCTTGCGCTCATCGGGGTCAGTGGTGTGGGGCCGAAGGTGGCGCTGGCGGTGTTGTCCGGCTACCCGGTCGCCGACCTCGAGACGGCGGTCGCCCTCGACGACGTGAAGAAGTTCGAGTCCATCCCCGGTATCGGCAAGCGGCTTGCCCAACGTCTCGTCATAGAGCTCAAGGACAAGGTCGGCACCGCTCCGGTCTTGGCGGCCGGCGAGCAGGGGACCGGCGCCGTTCCGGGCGACGTGGTTCTTGAGGCGCGCTCGGCGCTGCAGAACCTCGGTCTCACCCTGCGTGAGGCCGAGGAGGCGCTCAAGGGGGCGCCGGCCGGCGCCGACCTGCCGGAACTGCTCAAGTACGCGCTCGCCCAGGGCCGGCCGACGTGACCGAGCCGCGCAACAGGCTCGGCGACCCGCAGGAGCGCCCCGAGGAACTCGACATGGAGCTCTCCCTGCGCCCGAAGCGGTTCGACGACTTCGTCGGCCAGCACGCCGCCAAGGAACAGCTCCAGATCTTCGTCCAGGCGGCGCGGAACCGGGGTGACACCCTCGACCATGTGCTTCTGGCCGGGCCGCCAGGTCTTGGCAAGACCACGCTCGCCGGCATCATCGCCATCGAGCTGGGGGTCAGCGTCCACACGACATCCGGGCCGGCCCTCGAACGTAAGGTCGACGTGGCCGGCCTGCTCACCAACCTCCAGCGCGGCGACGTCCTGTTCGTCGACGAGATCCATCGCCTGAACGCCGCCGTCGAAGAGGTCCTCTACCCGGCCATGGAGGACTTTGAGATCGACATCATGATCGGCGAGGGACCGGCGGCGCGCAGCATCCGCATGTCGGTGCCGCCGTTCACGCTCATCGGCGCGACGACGCGCACCGGCCTTCTCACGACGCCTCTGCGCGACCGTTTCGGCGTCTGGCAGCGGCTCGAGTACTACGACGTCGACGAGCTCGCCGCCATCGTCCGCCGCTCGGCGGGCATCCTCGGCGTCGAGGTCGACGGCGCCTCGGCGCTCGAGCTCGCCGGGCGCGCGCGCGGCACGCCGCGCGTGGCGAACCGCCTGCTGCGTCGCGTGCGCGACTTCGCCGAAGTGCGTCACGAGGGCCGCGTGGAGCACGACATCTGCCTCGCCGCGCTCGAGCTGTTCCAGGTCGACGGCGAGGGTCTCGACAAGCTCGACCGGGACATCCTGTGCGCGATCGCGCAGAAGTTCGACGGCGGCCCCGTCGGCCTCGACACGCTGGCGGTCGCCTTGGGCGAGGAGGCCGACACCCTGCAGGACGTGTACGAGCCGTACCTGATCATGCAGGGGTTCCTGAAGAGGACGCCGCGCGGCAGGGTCCTCACGCGCACCGGCTTCGCGCACTGCGGCCTCAAGCCTCCCTCGGAGACGACCACGCTGTTCGACGAGGGCTGAGCGGCACGCTCGGCGTCGACGGCGCGGCGTCGCGCGGCCGGGGCGAGCACGGCGCGGCAGCGGCTATACTCGGATCATGGACGACCTCTTCCTGCACGCCTGCTGCGGCCCCTGCGCCACCGTGTCCGTTCCCGCTTGGCGGACCGAGGGGGTCGAGCCGCGCCTATGGTTCTGGAACCCGAACCTGCAGCCCGCCGCCGAGCACGAACGCCGGCGCGGGGGGCTCGAGCAGTACGCCGCCGCGGAAGACGTCGTTGTCGCCGCGACGGACGCCGCGCCGCGCGCCGCGTGGCACGCCTGGGCGGCGTCGCTCTCGACGACGCCGCCGGAGGCACGCTGCGCCACCTGTCTGCGGCTCCGCCTCGGCGACGCCGCCGCCGCGGCCGTCGCCGCTGGCGCCAGCCGCTTCTCGACGACGCTGAGCGTGAGCCCGTATCAGCGCCACGACCTGATCCGCGTCGCCGGAGAGGCTGCTGCGAACGAGCACGGCGTGGACTTCGTCTACCTCGATCTGCGGGGGCGCTTTCGCGAGAGCTACACCGAGAGCCGCCGCCTCGGTCTGTACCGCCAGAAGTACTGCGGCTGTGCGGCGAGCAAGTGGGAGGCATGGCACCGGCGGCGCACGACGCGGGCCACGGGATGAGGCCGGGTGCGACGCCCGCCCCCGCGGCTGGGAGTGCGACCCCACTCACCCTCGCCGACCTCGACTACGAGCTGCCCCCGGAACTCATCGCGCAGCACCCGGTCGAGCCGCGCGACGCCTCTCGGATGCTCGTCGTGCGGCGCTCCGGCGCCGGCCTCGAAGACCGCGGGTTCCGCGACCTGCCTGGGCTGCTCCGGTGCGACGACGTTCTGGTGCGCAACGACACGCGCGTCTTTCCGGCGCGCGCCTTCTTCAAGCGGCCCTCGGGCGGCCGGATCGAGGCGCTCTTCTTGCGGCCGCTGGAGGCGGGGGCGCGTCAGGAGCGTTGGGAGGCGCTTCTTCGCGGCCGCCCGCAGCGGGGCGAACGCCTGGCGAGCGAGGCGCTGGGCGAGGCGTGGGAAGTGCGCTGCGACGAGCCGCTCGGCGAGGGGCGTTGGGCGCTGGTGAGCGAGGGCTCGAGTCCCGTGCTCGACCTCCTGCGCGACGCCGGCAGGACGCCGCTGCCGCCTTACATCCACGCGCCGCTGGAGGACGGCGAGCGCTACCAGACCGTGTACGCGCGGGCCGTCGGGTCGTCCGCGGCGCCGACCGCCGGCCTGCACTTCACTCCTGTGGTGGACGCCGCGCTCGCAAAGGCCGGGGTGAGCGTCGAGACCGTGACTCTGCACGTGGGGCTGGGGACGTTCCGCCCCCTGCATGAGGAGCGGCTCGACGACAACCGGCTCCACGCCGAGCGCTTCGCCGTCGAGGGCGCCGCCTGGCGGCGCATCGCCGCCGCCCGCGCCGACGGCCGGCGGGTGGTCGCCGTCGGTACTACCACGGTGCGCACCTTGGAACACCTGGCGCGGCAGACCGAGGAGCCGCCGGGTGACGATGTGTTTCGCGGCGAGACCGACCTGTTCATCAGGCCGGGCTTCGCCTTCCGGGTCGTCGACGCGCTATTGACCAACTTCCACCTTCCGCGTTCGAGCCTGCTTGCCCTGGTGATGGCCTTCTGCGGGGTTGAGGAGGCGCGCGCCGCATATCGCCACGCGATCGACGGCGGCTACCGCTTCTACAGCTTCGGCGATGCCATGCTGGCGCTCTGAGATGCAGGCCGAGGGCTTCAGCTTCGGCGTGGAGGCGCGCGACGGGCGCGCCCGCGCGGGCCGCCTGGTGACGCCCCACGGCGAGGTCGAGACGCCCTGCTTCATGCCGGTGGGCACGAAGGCGACGGTCAAGGCTGTGCTGCCGCGTGATCTCGCCGAGCTGGGCGCGCGCATCGTGCTCGCCAACGCCTACCACCTGTACTTCCGCCCGGGGGTCGAGACGGTCGCCGCTCACGGAGGCTTGCACGGTTTCATGGGCTGGGACGGGCCCATCCTCACCGACTCGGGCGGTTTTCAGGTGTTCAGCCTCGCCGACACCCGCGTCGTGCGCGAGGACGGGGTGGAGTTCAGCTCGGTGTACGACGGTTCGCGTCACGTGTTCACCCCGGAGGTGGCCATGGCGGCGCAGGAGGCTCTCGGGGCCGACATCGTCATGTGCTTCGACGAGTGCGCCCCCGGGGCGGCGACGCGCGACGAGGTCGCCGCGGCGGTCGCGCGAACGACGCGGTGGGCGGCGGCGTGCAGAGAGGCCCAGACGCGCCGCGACCAGCTCCTCATCGGGATCGTGCAGGGCGGGGTGGACGAGGCCCTTCGTCGCCGTTCGGCCGCCGAGCTGCTCTCGGTCCGCTTCGACGCCTACGCTATCGGCGGCTTGTCGGTCGGCGAGCGCGGCGCGGAGATGCTGGCGACGGTCGAGCTCATGGACGAGCTTCTGCCCGGCGACCGTCTGCGCTACTTCATGGGCATCGGTGACCCGGCCGGGATCGTCGACGTGGTCGCACGCGGCGTGGACGTCTTCGACTGCGTGCTGCCGACGCGCATGGCGCGTACCGGCACGGCTCTGACCCGCGATGGCCGCCTCAACCTTCGCAACGCGCGCTTCGCCGACGATCGGCGCCCGCTCGACGAGGACTGTGACTGCCCTGCCTGCCGGACCTTCACGCGCGCCTACCTGCGGCATCTGGTCATGCAGAAGGAGATCCTCGCGGCTCAACTCCTGAGTCTGCACAACCTGCGGCTTCTGGTAGGATTGACCGCGGACGCCCGGGCGGCGGTCATCGCCGGGCGTTTCGCGGATTTCGCCAACGACATCGCGGAACGGTTCTCCGCAGGAGGTTAGCCCGAATGGGCGGCGCTGCCATCATCATCTGGATCGTCGTGTTCTTCGCCATCTTCTACTTCCTCGCCGTGCGCCCCCAACGGCGCCAGCGGCAGGCGCACCAGGAGATGGTGGCGATGCTCAAGAAGGGCGACGAGATCGTCACCGTCGGCGGGATGTTCGGCGTCGTGCGCCGCCTCGGCGACGACTGGATCGAGCTCGAGATCACCAAGGGTACCCGCGTGCGCTTTCTCAAGCGCTCCATCTCCTCGATCGTCAGTGAGGAGGAGGACGAGGAGGAGGAGTACGACGAGTACGAGGACGAGATCGAAACCACGGTCGACGAGGACGAGGCCACTGACGAGGAGCTCGTCGGCGAGGGACCCCCTGAGGCGGAAGCGGAGGACGAGGCGGCAGCGGACGAAGCTCCCGAAGAGGGCGCAGCCGGAGCCGACGCGGAGAATCCGGCCTGACCGTCGCTCGAGGTCGTCGACGAGATCTGCACGCCGCGGGCCCTGCCGTTTCTGCAGGGCCCGCGGCGTGCAGGGATTCCAGCCTGCGGCCCGAACAGCGTTCTGACGTAGTGTCGAACGAGGAGCGAGTCCCCATGGCGCATGTCCTAGCCTTCGCCAACCAGAAGGGCGGTGTGGCGAAGACGACCTCTACGGTGAACCTCGGCGCCGCCTTGCGGGAACGTGGCCTGCGCGTGCTCGCCGTCGACATGGACCCGCAGGGCAACCTGACCATGAGCCAGGGTATCGACACCGAAGGTCTCGAGAAGAGCATGTTCGACGTGCTCGTGCACAGGATGCCTATCAGCGAGGTCATCTACGAGCGCGAGCTCGATGTAGCGGCGTCGACGATCGACCTCGCGGGCGCCGAGATGGCGTTGTCGTCGATGATCGGCCGCGAGCGCGCCCTGCAGCGCGCCCTCGACCCGATCCGCAAGCGGTACGACTACATCCTCATCGACACGCCGCCGTCGCTGGGCCTGCTGACGATCAACGCCCTGACTGCCGCCGAGGGCGTGATCGTGCCGGTGCAGTGCGAGTATCTGTCGCTGCGCGGACTGCTCCAGCTCGAGCGGACGCTGGAGATGATCCGCGAGAACCTCAACCCGAAGGTGAAGATCAAGGGCATCCTGCCGACGCTCTTCGACGCCCGCACACGTCACGGCCAGGAGTCCGTCGAGGTTCTGAGGGAGAACTTCGGCAAGCTCGTGTTCGACACGGTCGTGCGCAAGACCATACGGTTCGCCGAGGCGCCTGTCACGGGGAGCTCGGTGCTGAAGTACGATCCCAAGGGGAAGGGTGCAGAGGCGTACCGTGCTCTCGCGCGGGAGGTGCTGAATGGTCGATCGTCCTAGCATGAAGGATGGGTTGAGCGAGCTCTTCCGGCGCACCGACAGTGGGGGCCCGCCGGTGCAGTACCCGGGTCTCGAACCGCCGGTGAAGGGGCGCCCCTACGTGACTACCATCAAGGTCGTGGGCGTCGGCGGAGCCGGCACCAACGCCGTCAACCGCATGGTCGATTCCGGCGTCAAGGGCGTCGAGTTCATCGCCGTGAACACCGACGTCCAGCAGCTCGACGTATGCGACGCCGACGTCAAGATCCACATCGGCCAGGAGATCACCCACGGTCTCGGCGGCGGCGCCGACCCGGATGTCGGCCGCGAGGCTATCGAGGCGTCGCGCGACCAGCTCAAGGCGGCGCTGCGCGGCGCGGACCTCGTCTTCGTGACCGCCGGCGAAGGCGGGGGCACGGGGACCGGTGGAGCGCCGGTGATCGCCGCCGTGGCCCGCGAGCTGGGCGCCGTCACCCTCGCCATCGTCACGAAACCGTTCCACTTCGAAGGCGGCCGGCGCATGCGCCAGGCCGAGGAGGGCATCGGACGCCTGCGCGGCGTCGCCGACACGGTGATCGCGATCCCGAACGACCGGCTGCTCGAGGTCATCGAACGCACCACCAGCGTCGTCGAGGCGTTCCGTCACGCCGACGATATCCTGCGCCAGGGGGTCCAGGGCATCTCCGATCTGATCACGGTGCCCGGCCTGATCAACCTCGACTTCGCCGACGTGCGCACGATCGTCAAGGACGCCGGGACCGCGCTTCTCGGGATCGGCCTCGGGACGGGCGAGAACCGTTCCCAGGAGGCCGCGGAGATGGCGATCCACTCGCCGCTGCTGGAGACGTCGATCGAGGGCGCACGCGGAATCCTCCTGAACATCACCGGTGGGGCCGACCTGACGTTGTTCGAGGTCAACGAGACCGCCGGCGCGATCGCCGCCGCCGCACACGACGAAGCCAACATCATCTTCGGCGCCGTCGTCGACGAGCGCCTCAAGGGCAAGATCGCCGTCACGGTCGTCGCGACCGGATTCGGCGACGACGTGGCGCACGCCGGGCACGGGCCGACGCCGGAGTCGCGGAGCACGACGCGCGACCGTCGCGAGGCGCCTAAGCCGTTCGGCGAGCCGCCGGCCGGCGACTTCGAGATCCCGTCGTTCGTCCATCAGCCCGAGGAGTAAGACGAGTCATGCTGCGTGAAGAGGGCGACGGCGATGCCGGCTGACGCCACCGCCGTCGCCGCTCCTCCGCTGGAGCTCGATCTCGACCTCGACGTCTTCGACGGGCCGTTCGACCTCCTGGTCACCCTCATCCTGCGGGACGAGGTCGACATCTGGGAGGTGCGGGTCTCGCGCATCATCGCCGAGTATGTCCTGCGTCTCGCCGACAGCGGCGAGTTCGATCTCGACGCGACGTCGCAGTTCGTCGTGCTGGTCGCAGCGCTCCTCGAGATGAAGTCGCGGCTCCTGCTCGAGGACGAGGTCGAGGACGAACTCGAGGATCTCGACCCGGAGGAGGCGGCGCGCCAGCTCCTCGGGCGCCTCGTTCGCTACGGACAGTTCCGCAACGCAGCCGCCATGCTGCGCGGGCGCTGGGACGAGCACGCGGGGGCGCTGTACAGGAACGCGCCCCCGCCGCTGGAGCTGCTGCGCCGGCCGGACCCCGTGGCCTTGCTCCGTGCGGAAGCGCTGGCGGGCGCGCTCGCGCCTCTCCTGCGGGATCCACCGGCCCCGGACACGAGCCACCTCGCCGACCTCGCCGTCTCCCTGGTCCGCGAGCTCCGTCGCCTGCGTCGCCTGCTCGACGACTCCGCGGGGTTCACCTTCAGGGCGGTCGCTCCCAAGGGCCGCATGGAACGCGCGGTCACCTTCTTCGCCCTGCTCGAGCTGCACGCCAGCGGAGAGGCGCGACTGCGCCAGACACATCACTTCGGTGAGATCGAGGTGACGAGGTGTCTGCAGCCGGCGCTCGCCGGCTGATGGTCAGGCAGACAGGATGACGCCCATCGGCGCGGTGGAGTAGCATTCCCCCTGTCACTCCGACTTCATTGATCATGGACGACCTTTCCCGGCGCCTCGAGGCGCTTCTGTTCATCGCCCCACGCCCCGTTCCGGCGGCGGACCTCGCCGCGTCGTGTGACCGTGGTGAGGACGAGATCGGGAAAGCCCTCGGCGAGCTCGCGAGCGAGTACGCCGAGGGCCGGCACGGCCTGGTCGTGCGCGAGGTCGGGGGTGGGTTCACGTTCGCCGTCGCCGACGACTGCGCCGAGATCGTTCGTCGCCACACCGGCCTGGAGCGGCCCGAGGACCTGAGCCCGGCGCTTCTCGAGACGCTGAGCGTCGTCGCCTATCTCGAGCCCGTCACGCGCGCCGACGTGGCCGAGGTGCGCGGCGTCTCGTCGGAGTGGGCCCTCGCCGGGCTCGGGGAGCGGGGACTGGTCGAGGAGTCTGGCCGAGCGGCGACGCCCGGAGCGCCGATCCTCTACGCGACGACCGACCGTTTCCTCAAGCTGTTCGGTCTGCGCTCTCGCGCCGAGCTGCCGCCTCTGGCGGAGTTCGCCCTGGCGGCGGACGACGTCGAGGAGATTCGCGCCCGCCTTGTGAGCAACGCCGTGCGGAGGCGGCCGTGAGCGCGCCGACGACCCTGGTCGTCTACCTGGCGCGCGCCGGTGTCGGCTCGCGGCGGTCGTGCGACGAGCTCGTCCAAGACGGCGCCGTGACGGTGAACGGCGAGACGGTGACCTTTCCGCGCCACAAGGTCGAGGAGGCGGACGTGGTCGCGGTCAACGGCGAGCCCGTGTCGCCACGCACGCTGCGCTATGTCCTCGTCAACAAGCCGCGCGGCGTCGCGAGCACACGCAGCGACCCGCACGCCGACCGGGTCATCGTCGATCTCGTGCCCGAAGGACGGGCTCTGTTCCCGGTCGGGCGTCTCGACGTCGACACCACCGGGCTGATCATCCTGACGAACGACGGCGTGCTCGCGAATCGCCTGATGCACCCGCGTTACGGGGTGCCCAAGACATACAACGCCCGGGTGCGTGGCAAGGTGACGAAACGGGCGCTGGCGAGCCTGCGTCAGGGGATCGTCCTCGAGGACGGCGTGACCGCCCCCGCCGAGGTCACCCTGCGCAAGCAGAGCGCCAAGACCGCTCTCGTCGACCTCACCATCCACGAGGGGCGCAAGCGCCAGGTGCGGCGCATGTTCCAGGCCCTGGGCCTGCCCGTCGAGGAACTGCATCGGCGCCGTTACGGCCCGCTCTCGGACAAGGGGCTCGCTCCGGGCGGCTTTCGCGAGCTCGGAGGGGACGACGTCGACGGCCTGCGTCGGGCCGGCGAGGACGTGAGCTCGTCGGTCGCCGGCGAGATCGAAGGCGACCCGATCCCGCTCGCCGCGCCGGAGGCTCCGCCGGCCTCCGCCGCGGTCCCACCGACGGAGCCGGCGGCGGGACCGGAGACGCCGCCGACCTTGTCGGTCGAACCCGACCACGGACCCGCCTGAGCTCGACGGAGGCCCGGCCCCCGGTCCGGGTCGGCCGCGCAGCCGTTGTATACTCTCAGGCTCCACGATCAGGCAGGGGATGATGACGCCGCACGACATCGCGCCCCGGCTGCGGGCGCTCCGCGGGGCGACGACCGTCGAGGCGGACACCAGCGAGGCGATCCACCGGCGCACGACCGAGCTCGTCCGGACCCTGCTCGAGCGCAACGAGCTGGCCGTCGAGGAGATCGTGAGCGTCATCTTCACGGCGACCCCCGATCTGACGGCCGACTTCCCGGCCGTCGCGGCGCGCGACGCAGGGCTGTCCGGCACCCCTCTGCTCTGCAGTCAGGAGATCCCGGTCGCAGGGGCTGTCGAGCACTGCGTGCGCGTCCTCATCCACTGCTACCTGCCCGCGTGCGTCGAGGCGCGTCACGTCTACCTGCGCGGGGCGCGCCAGCTGCGCCTCGACTTGCCGGAATGAGGACATGAAGTTCATCCCGGAACTGGAGGCGATGGTGCCGTACGAGCCCGGGCAGCCCCTCGAGCTGGTCATGCGCCACTACGGCCTGAGCGAGGTCGTCAAGCTGGCCTCGAACGAGTTCCCGCTCCCTCCTTTCGACGAGGTGCGCGCCGCGATCGTCGCCGCGATCGACGATCTGAATCGCTACCCGGACGGGCACTGCACCGACCTTCGCGCGGCGCTCGCGGAGCACTACAGGCGCACGAGCGACGAGATCATCGTCGGCAACGGCTCGTGCGAGCTGCTCATGCTGCTCGGCGACGCGCTGCTCGAGCGCGGCGACGAGGTGGTGTTCGCCGACCCGTCGTTCACGGTCTACAGCGACATCTGCCTGCGTCACGGGGCCGACGCCGTCACCGTGCCGACGGTCGGCTTCGTCCACGATCTCGAAGCCATGGCGGCGGCGGTGACCAGGCGGACCCGTGTCGTCTTCGTCTGCAACCCCAACAACCCGACGGGGACCTACGTCCCGGTCGCGGACATCGCCCTGCTTGTCGACGCGGTGCCGGCCGACGTGATCGTGGTCGTCGACGAGGCGTACAACGAGTTCGTCAGCGCTCCCGACGCGCAGGACGCGCTGGTCCTGCAGGCCGCGCACGAGAACGTCGTCGTCCTGCGCACGTTCTCGAAGATCTACGGCCTGTGCGGGATGCGCGTCGGCTACGGTCTGTGCTCCCCCGAGATCAAGCGGGCGCTCGACAAGGTTCGGCAACCCTTCAACGTGAACCGGCTCGCCCAGGCGGCGGCGTGCGAGGCTCTCAAACACCAGGACCAGGTCGCCGAGCGCGCCGCCGTCAACGCGAGGCTGCGCGCCTCCATGGTCGAACGCCTCGCCGCCACCGGCCGCGCAACTGTGCCGAGCGAGGCCAATTTCATGCTCGTCGACGTACGCGGCCTCAGCGTCCCGCAGGAGAAGGTCTTCGAGACCCTGCTGGCGCAGGGCGCGATCGTGCGCGACGGCAACGCCCTTGGGTGCCCGGGCTGGGCGCGGGTGAGCGTGGGTACCGAGGCGGAGACGGACTTCTTCCTCGGCAAGCTCGCGACCCTCGAAACGGGCGGCGGTCCGAGGGACGAAGGGAGGACGAGCTGAGCATGATGGTGATCATGCACGAGTCGGCGACCGAGGAGCAGGTCGCCCACGTCGTCGCGCGCGTCGAAGAGGTCGGCGCGTCGGCGCACGTCTCGATCGGTGAGAGGGTGACGGTCATCGGTGTCATCGGTGACCGCGAGGAGCTGACGGCCCTGCCGCTCGAGGCCATGCCCGGCGTCGAGCGCGTCGTCGCCATTCTGAAGCCCTACAAACTCGTGAGCCGCGAGTTCCAGCCCGCCGACACCATCGTCGAGGTGCGCGGCGTCAAGATCGGCGGCGGCCACTTCGCGATCATCGCCGGGCCGTGCTCGGTCGAGACGCAGGAGCAGGTGATGGAGGCGGCGCTCGCCGTCAAGGCGGCCGGCGGCCTCCTGATGCGCGGCGGCGCCTTCAAGCCGAGGACGTCGCCGTACGCATTTCAGGGTCTCGGCGAAGAGGGCCTCAAGATGATGGCGGCGGCGCGTGAAGAGACCGGGCTGCCGATCGTGACCGAGATCATGGACCCGCGCGACCTCGACGTCGTGTACCGCTACGCCGACGTCGTGCAGATAGGCGCCCGCAACATGCAGAACTTCCTCCTGCTCGCCGAGGTCGGCCGCCTGGACAAGCCGGTGCTGCTCAAGCGCGGCCTGGCGGCGACCATCGAGGAATGGCTCATGGCGGCCGAGTACGTCGTCAAGGAGGGGAACCGTCAGGTGATCCTCTGCGAACGCGGGATCCGTACCTTCGAGACGGCGACGCGCAACACGCTGGATCTCGGCGCCGTC
>Ga0315281_10000286_pt1 | contig 68379 bp, 58 predicted proteins | sample YL17G07_0_MG_FD_204540 | JGI IMG/M metagenome (GOLD analysis project Ga0315281, IMG submission 204540) | Sediment microbial communities from Yellowstone Lake, YNP, Wyoming, USA - YL17G07_0 | ecosystem: Environmental > Aquatic > Freshwater > Lake > Sediment | place: USA: Wyoming | collected...
GGGTCGGTTGTGCTGGCTCGGGACGCGAGCCAGCAGCACAGGGAACTCATCTTCCGTGCGTTCTCATACAACACGGGGAGGTTGGAGACTCTCTTTTTGCTCTTCATCGAGGATTTCTACAAAGCAGGGAAACGAGCGCATTGAGACCACCTGAGCACGTTTCCCGATGCCAGGCGGGATGGAACCTACCCTTCCGGTGGACCACTGGAAATCATCCAAGAGAATATATATTAGCACGAGGCGATACAGGGATGGTGGGATATCTGACAAAGGCCTACTGTGTCAAGTGCAAGAAGTCCGTCGAGATGAAAGACCCGAAGAAGGTCAAGCTGAAGAACGGAAAGCCAGCAACGAAGGGCACATGCCCGAAGTGCGGGACGAAGGTCTTCAGGATTGGCGGATAATCGAAAACTGCTTTCCCAAACCCCTTGACAGAAGACTCTGCACTTCCATGTCGGATCGACGAAGTTTAGAAGCGCGAGTCTTCTAACCGCGTTTTATTTCAGTCGGTTCAGTATTAGCCATCTCTCGCGAAGCGCTGCAAGGGCTCTGACTGCGCGCCAAATGGTCGGGTACGCCACCACTCCTTTCTCCTCGAGCCGGCTCAGAAGGGAATCCTGATCTCCAGCGAACGCACTCACCACGATTGGGACTTTGTCGTGCCTCGATCTTCTTTGAGCTATGTCGACGAGCTGATCAGTGACGCCTGGAGGCTGGAGCTCGAGTGACATCATGATTCCGTCGATGCCTGGATCTTTCTGGAGCACCTCGAGAACTGCATCGTACATTTCATCCGTGACGCTCGCAGTGAGATCAACTGGATTGGAAACAGATGAGAAGGAAGGCACGAGACCGCGCAACATTGAGACAGTCTCGCTGGACAATCTCGCCATTCTCAATCCGACGCCGTGGTCCCGCGACTCTAAGAGATCCGAAGCGATAACCCCGAAACCGCCTGCGCTCGCCACGACACATATCTTGTCCCCTTTGATATGACCGATTCTTGAAAGCGCCTTTGAGTAGTCTATGAGCTCCTCCTCATCATACGCGCGCACAATACCTGCCTGTCTCATCGCTCCGTCTACTTGGCCATCCGAAGAGGAAGCAATAGCCCCAGTATGAGATGATGCAGCTTTGGAACCAGATGGCGTTCTCCCCGACTTCAGAACAATGAGCGGCTTCTTTGGGGAAATCACTCTGGCTGCGGACATGAACTCCCTACCTTCGGAGAATGACTCGAGATACATGGCTATGCTGCCTGTGCTCTTGTCTCGGGAGAGGTAGTCAAGGATATCGTTCTCATTGATGTCCAGCTTGTTGCCCAGGCCGACGCACGCGGACACGCCCATACCTGATGCCTCTGCCTTCTCGAGGAACGAGACGGCCACTGCTCCGCTTTGCGAGACCATGGCGACGGATCCTGAGCGTGGCCTTTTACTCTTCTCCGTTGGGATGAACAGGGTATCCAGAGAACGCGACGGGACGAATACTCCCATTGTGTTGGGTCCTAGAATCCGCGTGCGGGTCCCCTGCACAGCTCTCAGCATCTCCCTCTCGAGCGCTCTGCCATCGTCGCTTGCCTCGCCAAATCCGGAAGACGTAACGATGACCACACGAACGCCCTTCGATGCGCATTCCTTGACGGCATCAACTGACAACTGAGCCGGCAAGGAAATGACTGCGAGATCGATCTGATCCCCAATAGATTCAACAGAGGGATAGCAATTGAGGCCCAGAATCGACTGCTCCTTCGGGTTGACTGGATAGACCTTGAACTTCCCTTTTTTCAGGTTCTTCAGAACGACATGGCTCATTTTCTCTGGGTGAGCAGAGGCTCCTACCAAGGCAATCGAAGAAGGATTGAACAAGGCCTCCAATGAATCGCTCATTGAACAATGGATTGCCGTGATCGGGCATTATTCTATTCTTTCAACGGGAAACCACATAGAACAAATCAAGAAGGGGTTTGGAAGGTTTTGCGCTCAGTAGTACTTCGTCATCGTCGTGATCTGCTCATCGACATAGATCTTCCTCTTGCCGAGCTCCACGAAGAACGCCTCTGGATCAACTGTCGCCTCAGCGGGGAACACGCCCGGCTGCTTGATCTTCTTCGTCATTTGCCAGTTAGCAACTATTGCCGGTGGGACCGCCGTGTCCCTGGCAGACGACACGCCCCTCTTTGGGTCGTTCCAGGTCACGATGAAGTAAGTGGCTGTGGCGGGCATGCCGTCCTTCTTGCCGATGCAATCCACTCTGAACATGTCGTATTCGAACTCCTCAATCGGTGGTACCTCCCTGCCCGACGCGATGCCCTTCTGGTACATCAGGGTCAAGAAATCGAGAGGAGAGACCTTCGATCCTCCGGCCTCCATCGGGGTAGTGTCCGCGAACCCGAGCGCCCTGAGAGTCAGGAATGTTGCCATGTCGATCGCCGGGAAACCGATCCTGAAAGTCACGTTCCTCGCCCTGAGGTACTTGCCCATAGTTGCCGGCTCGGAGTGCTTGATGAAGTACGACTTGACCTTGCCAACTGGTTCAGGCATCAGGACTTCCTTCTCGCCGCCGAGGATCTTCTGCTTCTGGTACTTGCCGTCGATCCATTGGACGCTCTCCTGAGTGAATTCGTCCAGGACCGTTCGAATTGAATATCCCGGCCATCCAGCCTCCTTGACCGGTAGCGTGTTGCCCCAAGCACAGACGATGTCAATAGTGTCCACGGAATCAAGCCTTTTCGCGCCAGCTGCTCCGGCAACGTTCGTCATCCCTGGCGTGCTGCCCAATCCGATGGTTGCGTTGATGCCCGCATCAGCCCATTTCTTGTTCAGTTCGATCTGCTTCAGGCACGTGTCGAAGAACCCACCCAGGTCCGTGTAGGTGGCGCCTCCCTTCAAGCAGGCGTCCATGACGCCGAGGTTTGTCGGATACCATGCGCAGTTCACTACGGCGTCCACCTTCTCCTTCTTTATCGTCTGGAGCACCTGTTCGGTGTTGGTCGCGTCAATCTCCATGAGCTGGATCCTCTTGCTGAGCTTCAGGTCGTCCATTGCCTTCTTGACGTTGCTCATCTTTCTGCTCGAAGCGATGATGTCCTTCACGCCACAGAACTCCACGAGGTCCTGGACGGTGTATGCACCTATCTGCCCCGAGGCACCAAGAATCAATGCTTTCATGCTTGTACCTCCTTTTTCTAATCCCTTGAGAACTCTCCCTTTGGATGAGACAGTAACCGTACTGCCACATTCTACTTAAAACTTGCCGGAGATATCTCGCGTGGACCTGGAAACGGCGGCGATATGTCGGAAGTGATTCGAACAATCAGCTGACCCTTGCGCAACCCTGCAACGACCTACTCCAAGAAGGCCGGCATCGTGAACTCATGCGATGGCGTTCACTTGACCTTCAATCTGCGCTTCTTGACCTTCGCGACCGACACCTCGAGTACGCCCTTGTTGAACTCCGCTTTGGCCGTTTCAGGCTCGAGAATCCCATCCGATTCTATGCTCAGGTAGTAGGGTCTGCATATCTGGTCGTCAGAGCATGCGATAATCTCTATCGAGTCCTTGTCGACATTCACCCTAATGTGGTCCTTGTGCATCCCTTGCAGATTCACCCTGACCTTCATGTTCGCTTCGTCAGAATCCTCTTCGAAAGTGGGCGTCATAGGCATTGGGCGGAGATATCTTGTCACAAGCCTATCGTCCATGTCGAAAACAACGTGGCTGAAACCGTGTTCCATGCGCTCAAGTTCATCATCGAGGTTCTGCATGAGCTGCTCTGCGTCCCAATACTTCGACTCCTCGACGATATCCTTGATGTTCCTGCGTGATCTCGATCTCAGGTCAGCCATACATGTACGACTTCCCCAGGCGTTCCGCCTGACTCTGTCTCGCTGCAAGTAGCTCCTTCGTCCTCTCGACCGTAGCCTTGACGTTCTCTTCTATCTTGGCTGCCTCCTCGTAGAGCTCCTTCAGATCCACCTTAACGGACGGCATGAGCTTCGTCACGGCCTCCACTAGCTTCGCCGCGCCTCTAGCATCAGGATATAGTGCGTTCGCATCTGCGAGTAGGCAGACGACATCCCTTTCTATTCTCTCACCCTCGCTCAGCAGAGCCCCGGAGACGCCAGTGATCATCCCGCTCTTGAACTGCTCGATCCCGGCTCGCTCAATTATCTTTCTTGCAGCAGGGGTGGAGCCGACTCCAAAGACCCTCGCCTCCGGAGCTGCCTCGAGGGTCTGCTCGGTCAACAATCCTTCCAGGCATACAATCGTCTCAAAACGATTCGTGGACGCAAAATCGAGTACCGCTCGAGCCATCTGCCCGGTGATGGGAAGGGGGATTTGGAACTCTGACACAAGTGCAGACAGCTTGCCCTGCGCGAGAAGCCTGATCGGGTAGCCCGGAATCCCGTCTTGGACTACGGCCGCAGGGGGGATATCGTCGGACATGACGTAGCCCACCCTAACCATCTTGATGGAATCCCCAATGAAGTTGGCCGCGATTATGCCGACCATTCCCACACTGGGAAAGGCGATGACCAGCGCACCACCTTCAGACTTGGCACCCCTGACAAGCTTGATTTCGAACATCCTTTACCCCCCTAAAGCATGGCAAGTGCCGATATAAGAGTAATGTCGATTCCATGAGGGAAATCAAAAAGACGCGCCTCAAGGCGGAATCCAGGCGATTGCTTGAGGATAAGGACCATCGGGACTCGGCGCCTTGTCAGTCAGAATCGCATATCCTCTCAACGGCTTTCCCGCTCAACTGTCCTCGATGATCTAGCCCTCTCATGAACAACCTCTCCTCCTACGACGGTTTTGAGAACACGAATGGACTTGAGCTCCGCAGGATGGCCGAAGGGGCTGGAGGACACGACGATGAAGTCAGCCAGCTTTCCTTCCTCCAATGTTCCCTTGATCCGCTCATCGAAGCCTGCAAAGGCGGCATCGCGGGTGTACGCAGCGACCGCTTGCTCTGCGGAGATCTTCTGAGTCTCAAAAGGAGCTGTGACCGCAGAATAGATGCCATACACTGGCGAAAAGGGCATGCAGTCTGATCCGAATGCGAGCCTCACTCCGGCCTTGAGTATCTCATTGAACGGATTGTTGGTCATTGCTCTCTCCTTTCCGAGTCGGTCTACGTACATGCCATTGACCCCTCCCCACTCGCCGACGAAGTTCGGTTGCATCGAGGCGACGATCTTCAACTTGCTTATTCGCTTGATGTGCTCCCGGGTGGGAAGCTCCAGATGCTCTATGCGATGCCTGTGATCTCTTCTTGGAGAGCTGGCGAGTGCAGATTCCAGAGCCGATATCGTAGTATCGATCCCCATGTCGCCTATCGCATGGATGACTAATTGCACATCGTGCTCGTTCGCCCGGGATGCCATTTCATCCAAGCTTCTTCTCTCATGGACGAACATGCCCTTGTTCCCCGGGTCATCTGCGAAGGGTTCCGATAGGGCGGCGGTTCTGGCACCTAGTGCACCGTCACAGAAGATCTTCAGGCCACCAATCCTGAGCCAATCAGAGCCAAGTCCAGAGGACAGGCCAAGGCGGAGCATGGAATCGAGGTTCTGAGACGGGATATTGACACGCACCCTCACCTTGAGACTGTTTGCCCGCTCGGCACGAAGGTATGTTTCCAGGTCCATCGAATCCGCGTTGTCGTGAATTGAGGTCACGCCAAGTGAGTGGGCTTTCTTGATCGCGTTCATCAGTCCTTTGGTTTGCCTCGAAGGAGTCGGCGCTGTCGCTGAGCGAGCCAGGGAGACTGCAGACTCCTTCAGGACACCTGTCAGATGGCCTGATGCATCTGACTCTACACCAGGAGTCTTCGAGTCCAAACCCAGCGACTTGATCGCCAGGGAATTGACAGATGAGAGATGACCGCAAATCCTATGCGCGACCGCAGGATGCCTTGGACAGCACTTGTCCAAGTCCGATCTTGATATGAATCTCCCGTTTGTCCATTTGCTCTCTCCCCAGCATGTTCCGACTACCCAATCATCATCAGGGGTCTTTTCGGCGGCTGCTCTCATCAACGATAGCGCTTCCTCCAGCGTTGTTGTGCCGGACAGATCCACAGAGAGGGAATCGACTCCCATCTGAATGAAGTGTGTATGGCAATCGATGAACCCAGGCAGGACGCACCTGCCACCAAGGTCGTACTTGACGCAGCCACGAGGAGCGGAGCTCCTCACTTCTGAATCTGAGCCCACAGCGACGATGCGACCAGCCTCTACTGCGATCGCATGAGCAGATTTCTTGGCGGGGCTGAACGTGATGATGTTTCCGTTGTAGAAGACCGAATCCGCGCACCTTGCAACCATTGTGATAACCCCTGAGGGTGAAGACATGTCCAAGATAATAGGATTCACTGGCCTAAGACAACATCCTACTTGCGGAAGAGTAGCTCGTCCACGAGCGTGCGGAAAGACTGCTCTACATTGTATCCTGTCTTCGCGGATGTCAGAAGGGCGGGAGCGCCGTTCTTCTTCGCGAAGATCTCGATGTCCTGATACGGGACGCGGGTCTCCTCCCTGAGATCGCACTTGTTCCCTAGGAAGACGATTGGGACCTTGCCTGTGGTCGCCGTCATCGCCTTGATCCAATACCTCAGCTCCCCGAGGCTTTCCTTGCTGGTCACGTCGCAGACTGCGAGCGCGCCCTCAGCGCCGTAGAAATATGCCTCTCTGAGGACCTCTCTGAAGCTAGGCTGGCCCATGATGTCCCAGATCAGCAGGATCACTTTCTGAGACGCGCCTGTCTTGGGATCCTTCGCCTCGATCTCCTTCTTTGTCACCTTCGTACCGATGGTCGCGATGTACTTGTCATCAAACACATCAACGACATAGCGCCGGATCAGACTCGTCTTTCCGACGCCGACATCACCAACCAAGCAGATCTTCAGCTTCCTGACCTCATCGCTGGGGAGCAAGTGTTCGTTTCTCCTTATCTGGGTTATGTATGAGCTGTGTGTCTAAAAACCTTTTCTGTTTGAGCAAGGTTCTGAGGTTCTCTCGGGCGGAGAATTCGAAAAGAGGACAAGAACATGCAAAATGGGCCCGAAAACCCGCGATGAATGAAAAGGCACTTATGTTAAGATGGCGTTTACATCAATTGAGATGCATCTCAATATGAGGGCTATTGACGATAACGAGGTGGCTTGGATGGGGACGGATGCATCCATCAGGTTGATCTCGGGCGTCTGAGGTTTGCCTGGACAACTAAGTAAAGGAGGAACGAAAATGTCCTGTGGAAAGTGCGGCAAGAAAACGAAGAAGAAAGCAAAGAAGAAGGCCAAGAAGAAGTAGAACCCCCATCTGACCGAGGTTCTTCACGTTCGGGAGGACGATTCGATGGCTGTCAAGAAAAAGAAATCGAAGAAATCAGGGAAAGCAGCCAAGAAAGAACGGTACTACATGGGCAAGGAAGTCCGCGCGAGCAGATCACGCTGATTTCCTGAACGCTGGCAAGACCAGGTCTGAATCCCTTGGGTCAAACTTCACCAAATCCTTTTCATCTTTAATTATCATGCATTTCCTGGAAACTATCGCGTTGAGCGAGTTCGGCAACCGCATGAGTCTCGACCCTCCAGAGGTGACCCATTCATCGATAGCGAACCGCCTGCCAATCCCGCGTGCGATAGCGGTTCTTCGTTGGCGTGAGAGCCGATATCCAGTTTCGTCCTCAACGACAACATGGAAACCTCTTCCCGAGAAAACGATCGCTACGCTCTCATACTGATATCGCATCAACAAGGCGAGTTCGAGCGCCTGCTTTCTGACGACCTTGAACTCGTACATGCAGAAGGCCAATCCCCTCTTGCGTCCGAGCTTCTCGCTTATGCCCCCGTGATACGGGCAATCCACATTCTCTGGGTCGAGGTCGAATGCCAGCTGTTGGCCATCGAAGTTGCGACACCCGAAGCAACCTCCACGCCTACCCGCGCAGTCACTGCACTCGGAGAGATCGATGTACCGGTTCCGATCGTAGTACAGTCCCTCAGGCAGGTACTCAACAGCATAGTCGCGTACGTCGCTAGCATTGGTCCAGTCATCAATAACGACAACGTTGTCCTTGTCCTTCGCATGGCTTGGTGGGACAATCCCGGTGTGGCGTCCAGGGATCATCGCAAACTTGAGTCCTCGCCTCCTGCCGATCCATCGGGAGACTGCGCGCACATCGAACTCGAGGCTGTAGAACGCCATCCTCTGCTGAAGAGTCGAGGGGGTCATTCCCATAAGGTGGTCGCGCACACCGCCGTCAGCTGCAAGAGGTTCGATATACTTTTGCAAATCAACATAAGGATATCGAGCGTTGTCCGGGGGAGGCTAGGATGTCGAGCGACAAGAAGCTGCTCTGGGTGATCAGCTATCATCATGCCTGTAACGACGGCACATTGATGGCGTTAATCGCTCAGATGCCAATCTTGGTCAAGGTCATGAACCTCTCGTACTCCGAGGTTGGTCTGCTAGGGTTCGGCCTTGTCATAACCGTGGTCGTCCAGCTCATGGTTGGCAGAATGGCAGACAAGATGTTCTCGAAGTACATGCTGGAAATCGGTGCTGCACTCATGGGCGCATCATTCTTTATGATACTCTTCGTATCAGATTTCGCAGGGCTTTTCGTTGCGGTCATCGCGGCGAGGATCGGCGCTAGTTTCTATCACCCAGTTGGCATAAGCTGGATAACCAGGGAATACTCCGGCTCGTATCTCGATACAGCGTTGGGCATTCAGAGCGGCATAGGAAACCTGGGCGTCATCATAGCCCTTGGTTCTTCTGGCTTCCTGGGCGAGGCATTTGGCTGGAGGATGCCCTGCGTTCTGTGGGCCGGGATGAACCTGCTTGCCGTAGCTCTAGGCTTGGCAATCACACGCGGATTTGAAGTCAGCGCACCAAGAAGAACGGCCAAGGCGGTCAGATCCTTTCGGAGCACAATGCTCAAGATGGGTATTCTCGTGGGCCCAATTGCAACTGGAGGGGCGATGTACCAGGTCACGAGCTATTACGGGCCCTTGAACCTGACAGCGATGCACGGGTGGACCGCTGGAAACGCGGACCTCATGTTCGCGCTATGGATCGGAATCGGCACGGTCACATCATACTATTTCGGAGCATTGAGCGCAAAGTTCGGGAAGATGACAATTCTCAAGGTTGGATACCTTGTCTCATTCGGGGCTATGCTAGGCCTGTTCTTCACCTCTTCTTGGATCCTTGTCGCCGGCATTCTATTCGTTTTTGGAGCCCTCCTCTTCCTCACGTATCCTGCTCTCTTCGCTATGATCACGGCTGCCACGGACGAGGATGAAAGAGGCACGGCGTTTGGGATCCTGTTTGGGTTCCAGCTCGGAGGAGGGGCAATCGTGGTCTACATTTGCGGTGTGATCGCAGATATCGTGGGCAGCCCCGCATATTCGTTCATCGTCGCAAGCATCCTAAGTCTCATCTCGCTCTTCGCCCTCCTGCAATGGGAGCGGGGACGAGGAGTCAGTGCTGCAGGATAGCGGATCAGATCCTCTTCGTGGGCTTCTTGAAGAGTGTAGGCGCAGGTTCGGTGTCCTTCGCATAGGGGAGATCCTCAGGCCCGTGCTCAAACTCGTAGAACACTGCACCATAGCCTCTTTTCCTCTGTTGTCGCTTCAGCCAGAGCACGAACATCGCTATAAACACGGAGACAACGCCTGTGATGAAGACCATGTCGAAGATGTTCCCTCCGCCGATGACTAGCATTGGCGTGCCCTCGGTTGGAGCGGCGAAGGAGAGTATCTCGCCCAGGTGCAACACATCGGCACCCAGGAGGGTCCCCAGGATACCCGTGACATACGCAAGGGGCGCGGCCCGCCTGATGTCAATCCAGAAGGTGGAAAGTGAGAACAGGCCCGCGCCAAGAGCCGGGGCGAGGGCGAGTGGCAGGTCCGCAACGATTCCCACGCCTTCTTCCGCTCGTGTAACGAAATAGGTTATGTAGGTGACTATTATGGTGCCAATCACAACCTCCGCGGGATCAACTCTTCTGGATATCAAGAAGAATGCACACAGGATGAGCGGGATGACGCCGCCCCCTATGCTGATCCCCACCCACCACCCATGATACGGGAACAGTGGAATCGGCACATAGCCCAGGAACAGCGTCACAACAATGATAGCGCCAACTTCGCCCTGCGTCAGGCCCATGGCCAAGAACGCCTTCTCAACGGATGTGATGTATACGTAGAAGAGGACAAGCACTATCGCAAGGACTATCAGTCCGATAAGATAGACGCTGACTTCTGTCATGCAGAGCACGTAACCAGCGAGGTAAGATAAAAATAGTCTCCCGCTCCAGCATGTCGAGGAGCGAACTTAGCTTCTGCGAACAGAATCCACCCTCTATATGATTTCCAGAACTACGGCGAAGAGCACGAGCATAATTGACAGGGCATTGATATCATCGTACCAAGACTCGATTCAGTTCTAGGATGTGTCGCGAGGGTAGACGCAAGGGAGCATTGATAGGCGCATGGTGACGGACTCTAGTATCCATGCGGGGTCGGAATCACCAAGGAAGACGAGATGTGATGGGCAATCGCAGTCGGAGGATCCAAACCCCTTGATTGGGATCATCGCGCCTTCGACGGACATGAGGGCCTTCGTGAGCTCACACTCATATCTCTTGAAGTCGCACGGAATCGCGATGACGGACACAACCTCCGAATGTGCCAGCAAATAGTCGATATGCCACCTCATACGCTTCCGGTCCGTTCTGTGTCTCCCGACTCGCTGGGCTATTCCTGACTGCGCGGAGCCTAAGTAGGCGTAGGTCCCTGGTGCCAGAGTCTTCTCACCGAGAGTGCCGATTCTGATGCGCTTCCGTCTGGGTACGCTTATGATAAGGCAATAGGCCCCTTTCATGTCACACTCGGACTCGCACTGACCAATTTGAATCTTCCCCATGTGAGGATTCCAGGTCATTCACTATCACAAAGCCCTATATGCTCGGATGCCATCTCCATGACAGCCAATCAAAAGGGATGGGGCATGGCAGACGCGTATTCGCTGCTATTCATACCACTCTCAGCCATGGGCTTCATAGTCCTCAACCAAGGGGCTAAGTTCATCACGGACAACGCTGTCGCTGTCTCCAAGAACTTCGGTATCAGCAGGTTCGTGATCGGGATGTTGGTCGTCTCGACACTCGCCGCGATGCCTGAAGTTCTAGTGTCGCTGTTCGCCCTCACCGAGGGGGCGGAGAAGATTGCCCTTGGAAATGGACTGGCCTCCAGTATCGTGACGATCGCATTCGTGATAGGCCTGACGGCGGTCATTGTCCCCCTCAAAGTCACTCGTGAGATGATAATGAGGGACGCCGTCTTCCTGATGACCGTCACAATAGTCTGCACCGTCCTGCTGATGGACGGCCAGTTGACATTCTTCGAAGGAATCGCCCTGATGATTCTGTTTGTCCCATACACGATGAACCTGCTGCTCATTAAGAAAGAATCAGACAAGGCCGAGCTGGAACGCAGGATGGAGGATGCGAAGATACAGCTCGAGCTCATGGGACACATCTTCGGAAGAAAGATAGAGGTCAGAGCTGGCGTCCAGTGGCTCGTGTTCGGCGTCCTGTGGACCGTAATGGGCGCGGAGTTCGTCGTGAGAGGGGTGATGCATGTCACCGACTCCTTCCACCTAGACCCCTGGCTCATAGGAATCACAGTCGCAGCACTCGGCACGACCCTTCCAGATATCGCAGCGTCTTACCACGCCGCCAGAAGAGGCTACGGCGACCTCGCGCTGGGTGAAGGGATTGGAGCGAACATAGTCACATCCCTGCTCACACTCGGATTGATGGGCATCATAAGACCGTTCTCCTTCGGGACAGAAGAGGTCCTGCCAATTCTGGCAGTGCTTAACCTCTCGACATTCCTGGTCCTGGTCTTCATGCTCAAGGGCATGAGAATCTCACAGCTATCCGGATATGTCCTGATGAGCACATACTTCGGACTGGTTCTGGCAGTCTTCTTGCTTGCATTGACCTGACGAGTCCCAAGCGGCTTAATATGGAGAATTCACATTCATGCTCTGGTAGTCAGGGGTGAATGTTTGAGCAAGCAACTCATCACAGGTTTGGAGCAAGGGGAAGCGGCGAAGTACGTTCTTCTCTGTGGCGAACCCGAGAGGGTGCCGAAGATCGCGGCGATGACCTCCAACCCCAAGAAGATCAAACAGGTGAGAGAGTACACGATATACGGCGGCAGTCTTGACGATATTCCTGTGACTATCGCATCGACTGGCATCGGAGGGCCTTCCACTGCGATCCTGCTCGAAGAGCTCGCCAACCTCGGCTCGGACACATTCGTCAGGATAGGAACAAGCGGGGGGATAGCGGATGGCCTCGAGAAGGGCGACTTTGTCATAGCTACCGGAGCTGTGAAGGCAGATGGCACGACCAGAAGCTACACATGGCCTGAGTATCCGGCGCTGGCAAGTCACGAGGTCGTCATGGCGCTGATCGACAGCGCGCACAGGTTCGGGGCGAGGTTCGATGCTGGGATCTGCCTGTCGGTCGACGGGTTCTACAGCGAGAACAAGGTCTTGAAGGAGGGGAAGATTGCACCCATGTCTCAGTCCGGCTACATGACCTCGTTCATGGTTGACAGGCTCTCTGACGCGAAGACTATGGGTGTCCGGAACATGGAGATGGAGAATGGAACGATATTCACGCTCGCTGCCCTCCTGGGCCTGAGAGCTGGGGCAATATGCACCGTTTCCGATGTCGTCCCATGGCGCCCAACTGAGAAGATGCTCGATTTCGAACGGAACATGACCGACTGCATCAAGATCGGGATCGAGGGCATGCGGACACTGATGGCCTGGGACAAAAGGAAGAGGGGCGGGAGATTCTGGTGCCCGTCAATGAAGTGAATCCAGTATCGTCACGACTTCTTGGTCGGGGACCGGGATTTCTTGGAAGTCTTCTCGGGTGCCTGTTGTTCTGACTCAATGCTCGCGAAGGGCTCCGGCCAGGCGACCGAGAATATGCTCGACGAACCCTCCCTGTCCCTGAAATACTTCTGGTAGAACTCTTCAGCGACATTTGGTATGATAGGGGAAACGACCTTCAGGAGCCCCAGTCCGATCGACCACATGACGAACCAAGCAGCCTCGTCTTTGGTGTCCAGCCTCTTGCCTTCTCTGGCCAGGTACTCAGCGGAGACCTGGTCCCTGACGAAATCCTCAACGATCTTCAAAGCGTCCGAAGGCTTCCCATCCTGGAACTCGCCGTTAGCAGCCCTCGCCATGGCGACGAATGAGTCCAGAACCTTCTTATCAGAGTCCTTCAGGACCATCAGCTCAGTGATAGGCTTGACCTTGATCCTCTTGGTCAGATACTCTTCGAGGCTCCAGAGCTGTTTCCAAATCCTTGTCTCCTGGCGCCTGAGATCTAAAAGAGATCTGGCATCGGAGTACTCCCTCTGCTCGACGGCGGTTGAGAGGTTCCTGAGTGAATCCTGAATCGGGTCTATCTGGACCCCGCTCCTGCTGAGCGTGGGCGTCAATTTGAGCACGTCCTTGATATATCCCCGAAGATGGCCGTGCCACTCGAGCCTATCCTCGAGAAGGTCCTTCGCCATGGACATGTTCGTCATTGCCTGGTCGAACCTGCCCTCTTTGTAGGTCTCAATAGAATCCACAATCAACTCCTCAACGTCCTGACAGAACACATCCACCTTTCTCGCCTGAAAGACCAAGTTCCTCGTATGCCTGTAGGACGAAAGGAAGTTCATGCTCCCGAAGTTGCGCTCCTCAAGAAGGCCCGCAGCTGTGTTCGCGATGTTGGTGTCCCTGCTGAATATGCACTCCACGAGCGCGAGCTCCCCTACCTCGGACTGTGTGAGCCTTGCAAGACTGGCTCTTATCTGGCTCCTGACCTTCGTGTCCTCGTGATTGTAGTGCCTTGCAAGGACCGGAACTATCGCGAGCGGGTTCTGTCTTCCGTGCTCCTCCAGCCTGTCGATAATCTTGCGTTTCCGGCCGGGCACATGCGATGTCAGGTCGGCCTCTAGATGACGCTCAATCCTGAGGCTCTCGACGTCTCTTGACATTTCAACGTCGGCGTCGCTGATGTAGATGTCTCTGGCCACAACTAGCACCTGGCACAGTTAGGATGACCATGCCGATACATAAGGCTTTTCGGATGCTGACCAGCGGTCCGGAAGATTAGAGTCCGTGACTGCTATTCACTGAGACCCACTTCGTTCGCAACTTGTCTGTAATCGCACCCACATAGGGCGCAGTGGCCATAGATCACGCTCATGGAGTTGCGAAAGGCCACTGCTCAGGATTGGCAGGTTTAATTACTTGTTGCCCCAGCGGCCAACCACTATGATCAGGACGACCATGAATACCGTCAGCACAACGGCGGTGACGACATAGACAAGCCATTTCACCAGGTTGAGGTCCGTGGCGGCCAGGTCTATCCCACCGACCTTCAGTCCTCCCTGCACGACATTGTTCCACAACAGCGCAATAACGAAGCCGAACGCTGCCGCAAGCGACACCGCTATGGTCTTCTTGACTTCTGCCTTTGACAGCTTCTTCTCATCTGCCAACTCATTTACCCCCGAAAACCTGAGAACTCTGACCGTAGAAATAGGTTTCGGGAATGATCGTCGCTAGTTCTACAAAGAAAACGGCGTTCACTTTGACACGTACATTTTCCTCAGCTCCCCGACAGTCGGAAAACTCAAGGCCTTCTCGCCGGAGAACAATATTGGCTTGAAGCTGGACAGGCCGGCATCGGACAGAAGAGGGGAAATGCCGTCGGATGATTCCTGGCTGACAACATCCGTTCCTGGGAAGACGAGGCTCAGCGCTGGGAGTACAAGTACACCTCTGTCGGCATCGAAGAGAAAGCATTGGTACTTCAGCGATGCTCCTGCGCCGTCCCTCAGCCTGATTGACGGATGGATATGCCCCATTACTGTCCTATCGCCAGTCAAAGAGCCGACGTGACCATGGACTACACGGGTGCCCCCGCAAATGATTTCTCGGCGCAACGGGACGTCATATTCCCGCAGGATAAGGCCCAGAAAATTGTCGTGATTGCCCTTCACAACCTCTAGTGGTGCAAAACCACGCAACATCTCGATGAATTGTGCGACGTCGTTCCATTCTTGGGTTAGGTTCCTTGAGAAGTTGTGCTTGAGATCCCCTGCCACGACGAGGTTCCTAGGCCCAACTGCTTCCACAATGTCGGAGATGTAGTCCCCGATTCGCTTGGTCTGGACGCGGGGAATCGCGAGGCCCTCATCCTCGAGCGCAGTCTCACACCCAAGATGCAGGTCAGCTATCACCATTACATTGTCCTCGGTCAGGAGAGCAGCGCCCCCCTTGTAGACTTCAAGACCGTCCCAGACCTTCTTGGCTCTGTACGCCACAATACTGGAACTCGAGGGAGGAATAACAAACTTTGCAGCGGCAGGGGCAGCCATGTGACTACCTTCGCCCAGGCCGCAGCCTTCTTAAAGAGCAAGCCTATTCCTTTCCCTGGTCCAGATGCTCAGAAACAGCTTTCTCTTCCTGGATGGCATCGGGCCGAGGACTGAGTTCCGTCTTTGGCAGGAGGGAATGACTAGCTGGAGCGAATTCGTCGATCGGGAGCGGGTTCCGAGGATATCTGCCGAGAGGAAGGCAGTCTACGATCACCAGCTCGCGACTGCTGAGCAGAGACTCTCCATGCTGGACGCGAAGTACTTCGCCTCGAAGATCCCCTCACGAGAGCAGTGGAGATGCCTGCAGGATTTCAACAGGAATCTTGTCTATCTGGACATTGAGACCACCGGAATATCTCCGAGGTCCCCCATAACAGTGGTCGGCATCTTCGACGGGACACGAATGTACTCGCTCGTGCGCGGTTTGAACCTCGACAAAGAAAGCCTCAGCGCTATCCTTTCGAGGGCGAGCATGCTGGTGACCTTCAACGGCTCGAGCTTCGACCTGCCGATGATAGCATCGCAGTTCCCTAGTGCGTTGCCGGATGTCCCCCACGCTGACATGAAGCACGCGCTTCGCAGGGTCGGTTTGTCCGGAGGGCTCAAGGCTGTCGAACGCGAACTGGGCATCGAAAGGGACCGGAGGGTCGAGTACATGACTGGCGAGGATGCAGTGTACCTCTGGAAGCTCTGGGAGAAACGCGGCAACAGGAATGCCCTCAACCTTCTCCTGGAGTACAACGCTGAGGACACCAGGAACCTCAAGCGGCTGAGCAGGTACGCATACACGAACCTGAGGCGGATGACCTTCGAGAAGGCGGTTGCAACTGCCAAAGATTGATAAATCGCCTTCGGGTTAGGGAACTGGGATGGACGCGCTTCTAGGCCTCATTATCGCAATGCTAGTGTTCGTTTTCCTCATCGTGCTCATCAGCCGATGGGCCAAGAGCATCATAGTGCTCGGAATCGCGTTCACAGCGTTCTTCGTGCTGCGGTTCTTGGGGGTGCTCTGATGGCCGATCGGACAGCGGACATTCTCGTCTCCAAGCTTCCAAAGCCTCTGTGGAAGTCGGCAATAGACGCCGCAGAAGCGATAAGAACGGCATCCAGGGTTCTTGTGGCCACACACATAGACGCGGACGGGATCTCCGCAGCCGCTGTGGCTGCAGTCGCACTGAAAAGGGCCGGCCAGGACCCTGGGGTCAAGTTCCACAAGAAACTGGACGAGAATGCCATCTCGGAGCTCAGGTCGGCAGGAGCTGACCTGGTCTGGTTCACGGACTTGGGGAGCGGCTCGATATCCAAACTCGGAGGAATCAGGGCAGTCGTAACAGACCATCACGTGCCTGACAATCTCCTCGCAAATGAAAGGAAACCGGGGCAAGCGCTGATCTCTGACTTCCAGCAGGTGCTCCAGGTGAATCCTGTCCTGCACGGCATTCAAGGAGCGACGGAACTCAGCGGAGCAGGGAGCACGTTCCTAGCCGCGCTAGCATTGGACCGAGAGAACATCGACCTCGCATACCTGGCGGTTCTCGGCGCAGTCGGAGACCTTCAGGACCAGAAATCAAGAGGGCTCGAGGGCATCAACCGGGATGTCCTGAACGCAGCCATAGCCTCAGGCGCAGTTCACGCGGTCCAGGACATAAGGTACTTCGGAAGGGAGACCAGACCCATCCACAAGATGCTGGAATTCTCAAGCGACCCTGTGATACCTGGAATAACAGGGAACGAGCAGGCGGCGGTCAGCTTCCTGGTTGGCCTAGGGCTGGACCTGAAGGAGGGCGAGTCTTGGAAGACCTGGGCTGCGCTCCAGGACAAGGAAAAGGAGTCCGTCATCGAAGCAATCAGGGACGTTCTCAGAGGCGCCAGGAGAAGGCCTGAGACTATCGCTCGTCTGACAGGGGAGGTCTACATATTTCCCAAGGAACACGCCGGATCCCCGCTTAGGGATGCCAAGGAGTTCGCCACGCTTTTGAACGCCTGCGGGCGACATGGTAGGGGCGAAATCGGACTGGCAATTTGCAGAGGTGACAGAAAGGACATTCTCGCGCAAGGAATCGCCCTCCTCAGGGACCACAGGTCCGCGCTGAGCCAAGCGCTTGCGCTCGCGAAGGGCAAGGGGATTGTCAGGTTGCGGAACATCCAGTATTTCGATGCGGGTGACGAGATAGAGGACACGATTGTCGGGACCGTGGCGGGCATGCTTCTGAACAGCGAGGGGTCCGACAGGAGTGCTCCCATGGTTGCTTTCGCGGACTCGACGGAGTATTCGGAAGTCCCGAGCGTGAAGGCATCAGCAAGAGGCACTCAGGATCTTGTTGCATTAGGCATGGACCTGTCGTACGCTATGCGCCATGCCGCCGAGTCCGTAGGGGGCGTCGGTGGAGGGCACAACATCGCTGCTGGAGCGACCGTTCCCACAGATAGGAAAATGGACTTCTTGAAGATCCTGGACGATACGGTCGGCTCCCAGATCACCGGGAGAGCACGGCGAGTAGGATAGCCTTCTGGGCGTGCATCCTGTTCTCAGCCTGGTCGAACACCACGCTGTGAGGCCCGTCAATGACCTCTGCAGAGACCTCCATGCCCCTGTGCGCGGGCAGGCAGTGCATGAAGATCCAGTTCTTGTTGGCCTTTTCCGCGACCTTTTCGTTCACCTGATAGGGCAGGAAGATCTTCTCCCTCTGCTCCTTCTCGTCCTCCTGGCCCATTGATATCCAGGTGTCTGTGTAGATGACGTCTGCGCCCTCGCACGCCTGGAACGGGTTCGACAGCACTTCGATCGTGCAACCCTTGGTCTTCGCAATCTCCTGGGCCTTCGCCAGGATGTCGGCATTCGGCCTGAAGTCCTTAGGAGTTGCAGCGCGCATGTTCATGCCCACGATGGCGCATCCCAGCAGTAGCGAGTGGCAAACATTGTTGCCGTCCCCAACATAGACCATTTGCAAGCCCTTGAGTTTCTGCTTCTTCTCCAGGACGGTCATGAGGTCAGCAGCGCACTGACATGGGTGCTCCATGTCGTCCAGGCCGTTGATCACGGGGACCGAGGCGTGTTTAGCCAGTTCACGCATGATCTGATTGCTGAACGCCCGGTACATGATGGCGCTGACGTACCGGCTGAGCACGTTCGCGACATCCGAGACCGACTCCCTTTTGCCTATCTTGACCTCATCGGGGCTGATGTAGAGGGCCTTCCCTCCTAGCTGGGCCATGCCCACCTCGAACGAGACCCTCGTCCTGAGGCTGGGCTTCTCGAAAATCATGCCCAGGACTTTCCCCTTGAGGGGCTCGGGTTTCGCTGTCTTCTTGGTCTCCTTTTTCGTAAGGTCCTTCTTCATCTTGATCCCGCTTGAGAGGATTTGTTCGAAATCATTCCTCATGTCAAGAACGGAGATGATATCCCGCTTCAGTATGACCACCATATGCCTCAATCGAGACCGCAGTCTTAAGCCTTTTCAACGGACAGGGATCTAGCGGCCATCATGGATACGGATCATTCGCATTTGGAGCGGCCGCATGCTATACAAGTTTCGCATCCGCTGATGTGCACAACGGGCGCGCCGCAGTCCGGACATAAGCGAAGGTATGCCTTGTAGCAGGATTCGGGTTCGGATTCCATCAATTCCCCCGAGGACATCTAGCCCATCTGTGGTCATATTCGTTGACCCTGGGGATCGTTGAAAGTGCTTCCATAAGACTAGCTGGACGGGTGTTCAAGGCAGAATCGCATTAGACAAGTTTTATCTATGAATATAACATGAAGGCGGTCTGTGGCCGGGGTGGGGTAGTGGTATCCTTGGGGACTGTGGATCCCTTGACCCGGGTTCAATTCCCGGTCCCGGCCCCTTAGAGCCTCCTGTGATTTACTCTGAGAACATGGCACCGCAATGAGGGCATCTGGTATCTTTCTCGGACACCGCCCTACCACAGGCGGGGCATTCGAATTCCAACGATGACGATGAATCGCTCTTGGGCTCGTCACCCTCACTGTCTAGATCGATGCTGGATCGTTCCGCGATCTCCTCGGCGAAGACCGAGAACTCAGTGCCACAAGACCCGCATATGCGCTGGCCGGACACGATTAGTTCGCCGCAGAAGGGGCATTCGAACGATACATCCTCGAAGGATGCGCCGCACCTTGGACAGCTCGGCTCGTTCCCTGAGACTGTCTTCCCACATGAGAGGCAGCCGAAAACGAAGACTGGCGCAGCCTTGTCGCTCATGATATTAAGATGAGAGTGCGGATATTTAAGAAGTTGCAGACTCGCGCAAAATGCCCGAATGAGGAGACAGCCACACTATATCTACTAGCCCTTCTTCGATTTCACCTTCTTGGCTGGCCGCTTCTTCGGGGTGACTGGCTTCTTCTTCGTCTTCGTCTTCGAAACGGCCGCTTCGGCCTCAACTTCTTCCTCGCCCTCAGGGAGTTCTTCGAAAACCGCTTGACAGTTCGAACAGGACTTGGCGGAGATAGGAATCTTCTCCCCACAGACCGGGCAGTCGACTTTCGCCTCCCCGAGTGGCAGGTCGCATCGAGGGCAATTGTCCTCGTCGCCACGAATCATAAGACCGCACCCGGGGCACGCAACCCTTCGGACGAGGGTCTTCATGGCTTCGAGCTCCGTTTTGATTATGTTGTCCACGAACTCATCCATGTCAAACCCCGAGCTGGATTTCTCGACGCTGTCGGAAAACTCGGTGAGATCGATGCCGCAGTTTGAGCACTTGGAGGCGTTCCTCCAGACCAAGCCCGAACAGAACGGGCACTCGAAGAGCGTTCCGGGCCCGAATTGAAGGCCGCACCTAGGGCACTCGGAATCACTGGCCTTGACTATGCGCCCGCACTTGAAGCAGCTGAGGAAAATGTCTTTTCGCTCGTCTGCCATCATCATCACAGGATAGTCTATCCGTTATATAAAGGGTGAAACCGAAGACGTCTGATATGCCTCGTTCCCTCACGTACCGTTGCGCCTGCTCCCGCGCTTTGTGGCAGCCGCACAGACGAATATCATCGTCATCATGGAAACGATCGGGAACACGCTGGCATTGAACTCCGGTATTTTGTCGAATATGACCTGGATGCCGGTCGTGTTCTGCGTCCACTGCCAGCAGATCAAGGTCTCGCCTGAGACGGAGTATATCGAAGTCAGGTATTGTTTGGGGTCCGTCCTTTGGGAGCCCAATGAGAATGTACTCCATCCAAGGCCCGCTGGCTTCTTCATGCAGTCGATGCCGTTGTCAGCAGTCATGTTTATCCAGAAGGCAAACAAGTTGCCGGTGGAGCTGTCCAGGGATATTGTCGGATACTTGTAGCCAGCGGTATTCGTTGTTCCACTCAAGTATACGAAGTAGTTCGGAGACGTGAAGTTCCACGAAGTGCTTGTGGAGTTGAAAGTGAAGCCAATGTGCGGCTTTGAGTTACCTCCCTGTGTGTGCGAATCGCCGAAGACAACATACACAACCCCCTTGCTATTGACGACGACGGATGGAGGGGCATTATCGGTATTCTCGAGGGAATCGGCTCCCGGAGTCCAGATGTCCGCCGGGGTGGTCGCGGCCCATGAACCTGTGTATTTCTTCGCAGAGACATACCCGCTGTGTGCGTAGACCGCCCACATATCGCTCCCAGTGCCTACCGGAACAATCGAGCCTTTGACATTCGAATTGAGATCGGCGAGACCCATTGTGCCGGCGGCCGCCCGATTGTTGATATTGGCTGTGCTCTGACTCCTGAACGCCGCCAAGTCGTATGAGTTGCCCGAATAAGTGGTCTTAGCGCTGGACAGGACCCAAACATAACCGCCAGCATCGCGACTGATGAACGCGTTCTTACCACCCAGAGCGAACGAAGATACGTTCCAAAGCACATCATTACCCAGCCAGGAGATGGCCGCTGGTGAAGCCGTGACCGTCCCACGTTGGAGGTAGATGTCACCGGATGCTGTCGACACATCACCGACGGCATACACATAGGGACTGGCATACCATATGGAAACCTCATTCACGCCGATGGTCGCAAACACCTGCCCACCGTTCGTCCATGTCTTCCCACCATCTGTGCTGTTCTTGTACACTGTGTTGGTTCCATCGAAGAAGAAGCTCCAGTAGTTCGTGCCGTCGTAGAACAGCTTCCGCTGGTAGGACATCGCGGTCGCGAACTGGGAAGTCGTCGAAGAATCGACGGCCCACCTTTCGAAGTTGCCCACAGAGGTGGGAAGTCCGCCAGACAGCGCCCTGACGGTGAGTGTATCCAAAGCTGCAACATCTGCCCGGTTCTTCCAGTCGGTCGTCTCGACAATGAACTCGACAGTCGAGCTGCCACCCATGCTGGAAGCGCTGACGCCAACCTCGATCCGGTGACTGTCCTTTGCTGCATCGACATTCGATATAAGCTGCGTCCAACCGCCAGAAACCCACTGATACAGCGTTTTGGAGACGATGCGCCCGTCGATGCCGGTTACCTCCATCTTGTAGTCCGCGCCTATGGTCTTTGATCCGAAAGACTCGACATAGCCAGTTGTTGAAGATCTGTCAGTGTCGATGTAAACCCTCAGGACATCGGGCGCGGCAACTCTCCCGGCCACGACTGAGCCTCCGCCACCGCCTGCTGGCTTGAGTTTTATGAACGGCACATACGCGCCCGCGCACATATCCCCTGACACGCTGACGAAGAAGTAAGATGAGCCTGTGGTGTTCACATTGCCCACTGAATCGATATCGATATTCTGGTTCTGGACTGGGATCGGCCCGTCCACATCGGGGGTCGTCCTGCCATTCCAGTCACCGAATGCGCCATCAATTGCGATTGATGCGGGCTGTGTGCCGACATACGCCCCAGCTGGGTCGCCCAGGATCTCGACGGATGCGAAACTTGAGGTTATGTCTTGAAAGGTGATGAAGGCAGAGACGAACTGCCCGGAGAGAACGCTGGATGTATCAACGGACACATCTATGGGGGAGGAGGTCTCACCAGAAGTCAAAGAGAATCCTTGCACCGTTGACGCCCATGTAACGCCAACATGCTCAGGAACTACCTGTGAAACGCTCCCGCCCGTGCCTTGGCACGAAAACGAGAGCCTGAGGAGTGGAGTCGACGTCGACGAGGGCACTAAGCCACTTGCGGGAACTGATGGGGACAGCTCTTGAGTGACAATGAGCAGGCCGCCACTCGGAGTCACAGTGTAGCTGACGGCCCTGCGCTCCAGCTCATCCTGGGAGACCAGCAAGAACCTCGCGCCCTGCGGTACACTGCTGGGCATGGTCGCCATCGCCTCGAGCTGGGCGCCGGCTAACGACTTCGACACAGAGCCGATGTCCTGCCACTCGCTCCAGTTAGACTTATCCACACCCGTGGGGAAGCTACTGACAGAAGCGGACTGAACTGTCCCGTTCCATCCGTCAATCTCCAGCACATACTCCGCACCGATGTCACCTACTTGGTAGCCCGTCGCAGGAGAGTTATCCGAGTCGACGAATAGGAAGAAGCTGCTGACGCTGGAGCTGCTCATCATGTTTGCCTGGGTGTGTGCATAGACATATACTCTGTCAGCGTCCACGCCGATAGACCACTCGCTGACATCGACTGCCGATGCGCCTGACAACGTCCTCATGCCAAACATGGGAACGTCGGACCAGTCGTCAAAGTTGCCGTCTATATTGAATCGGAACGACTCCCTGGAATACGACAAGTAAACGAATGTGGGGACGACGATCACGAGCGCCACCAACACGGCCAGGAATTGCCACTTCCTCAGTATGTCCGCGCGCCTTTTCGGAGGGGTTGATTCTCTCCGGGACCCTCTGGTTCCGTTTATCATCCCTGTGCCGTTAACCATGCCGGTGCCGTTGATCATTCCCGTTCCATTGACGAGGCCCGTTCCATTGGTCACTCCTCTGCCGTTCACGAGGCCCCGTCCAGGCCCGGCAGAAGGCTCAGCAGAGATTGTTGTCACAACCTCCCGCATCGGCTTCTGGAGTTCCTTGGGAGGAGCCAATTCCTCGGGAAGGGGTGCGATCTCGGGCATGCCGGGCTCCGATGGGGCCTCCTCGAAACCCACACCGCACTTGGGACAGTTCTTTGCCCCCGGCCGTACCAAAGCCCCGCACTCGGGGCATTCGAGCATTATCTCTTCAAACGAGAGAGGAATCCCGCACCTGGGACATTTCGACTCTTCGCCGCCAAGAACAATGCCACAGGAGGGGCAGTTAACCTTGACATCTGGCAGTTCCGTTTTCGGAATCGGCGCTCGCAAGAAATCCTGAGAGGGCAGAACCCGTTCCAGGCGCTGGGTGACCCTGTGCTCGATCACCTTGTCAAGATCCCGCCTAGAGGGGACCTTGTCGATATGGGTCGCACAGAACGGGCACTTCTCGAGGTCCGGTGACACCTTTTTGCCACACAGCGGACATTGTACCATCTGGTCATCAGTCAAGTTATCTGCACCTCAGGGGGAGTAATCAGGAGTTCGTCTTTGCTATCTGGTAGTCTAGTCGGCTTTTTGCCAACCAATTGTATCATAGTGTTCCTATACATATATAAGAAGTCTGGCTTACTCTTGGATCTAATAATCTTCGAGCCCTAAAAGGAGCTAAATAGTACCTGAGATGCAAAGTGCGGTCGGACTAGCCAGCATCCTCCGGCCTTCACAACCTTAATATATACCTCACGGACTCGCAAAGGCAGGTGAGGGTATTTGGCTTGGACAGGCCCGATGATCAAGAGAGATGAGTTCAGATTCGAGATTCCGAAGAGCTTCAAGGCCTGTATGAGCACCTCGGCTGTCATCTTCGCCGATGACAAGATGATACAATCGGTAAAAGCGGACAACGCCCCTGAGCAGGCAGCCAATGTCGCATGTCTTCCAGGGATTGTGGGCAGCTCGCTCGCAATGCCAGACATTCACTGGGGGTACGGTTTTCCCATAGGAGGAGTGGCCGCTTTCAACTCAGAGTCGGGAGTCATATCGCCAGGTGGAATCGGGTACGATGTAAACTGCGGCGTGAAGCTGGTCCGGACAGACCTCACGGTCAAAGACATCGGGAACGACATCAAAAAGCTGATTGACACTATTTTCAACAATGTCCCCTCGGGCGTCGGCGAGAAGGGCAAGCTTAGGCTCAGCGGGAGGGAGATTGACGATGTCCTTGAGCAGGGGGCCCAGTGGGCCGTGTCCAAGGGGTACGGGTGGGAGGATGATCTAACGTCCTGCGAAGAGGAGGGGCGGATGAAGAGTGCGGACTCTGCGAAGGTGGACATGAAAGCCAAGCAGAGGGGCGCACCCCAGCTGGGAACCCTCGGAGGAGGGAACCACTTCCTGGAGATCCAGAGGGTCGAGAAGATAATCGATCCCGTTGCCGCGAAGGCGTTCGGCATCAATTCGGTCGACCAGATCATGGTCAGCATTCATTCGGGCTCGAGGGGCTGTGGTCATCAGATCGCGAGCGATTACATCAGAATCATGGAAGGCGCGCTCAAGAAGTACTCAATCAGTGTGCCCGATAGGCAGCTGGCATGTGCGCCTGTTAGCTCCCAAGAGGGCCAGGACTGCTATGTCGCGATGAGCGCAGCTGCCAACTATGCCTGGGCGAACAGGCAACTCATACTGCACTGGGTCCGCGAATCCTTCGAGCAAGCACTTGGCAGAAGGGCGGAGGAGATCGGGATGGATGTTGTGTACGACGTCGCACACAACATATGCAAGAAGGAGGAGCACATGGTCGCTGGCAAGCGCATGAAGCTCTATGTTCATAGGAAGGGCGCGACGAGGGCATTCGACACCACAAGGCCCGAGGTGCCACAGAAATACAGATCCGTCGGACAGCCAGTCCTGATCCCTGGGGACATGGGCAGCGCGAGCTATGTGCTGGTCGGAACGCCAGGGGCTATGGCGGAGACCTTCGGGTCGACGTGCCATGGGGCAGGAAGGTTGATGTCGAGGACATCCGCGACCAAGAGGTTCTCGGCCAATGAGGTTATTTCGATGCTCCAGGGCAGGGGAGTCTATATCCGAGCAGCCTCGAGGGAGGGAATAATCGAAGAGGCGCCCGGAGCATACAAGGATGTTGACGATGTTGTGAGGATAGCCCATGGCGCGGGAATATCTAAGATCGTCGCCAGGTTGAAGCCGATTGGCGTCATGAAGGGCTAGAGTTCGAGGACCTTTTTTGAAGCCTTCGCGACCTTCTCTCTGTCCTTCGCAGGACATGCCACCATGACCGCCCATTCGTGGACTCTTCGAGTGTGAAGTGACGATGCGATCGAGCTCATCCTCGGGAGGAGTCGCACCTTCGTCCCATCGAGGATGCGAACATCTGTGAGTGATATCCTGGGCTCTGAGATCTTCAGCTCGTTGGATGGGACATCGACGATCACGTGGCCAGGATCTATCCCCGCCCTCCTTGCGATATCCTGCTCGAGCTTGCGGCGTCTTCCCATTTCGCCGAACCCGTCGATGCTTTCCCAGTCCTCTTCATCGACCTCGCGCACGGGGATCGCATATGCCTTCTTGAACAGCTGTCGGTACTTGATCTGCGTCGCAATCTCCTCGAAGTATCCTCCCATCTCAGTAAGACGGCCAAGAAGGCTGGCATCTGTCATTCTGTGAATATCGCCCATCTCCTTCTTGCCAAGGAGCTCGACAGCCTTGGCGAGCATGAGCTCGGATATTCTGACCGTCTTGTGGAAGTACACCGCGGAGAACATCAGCGCTCTCGCAACCAGCATGCCCTCAACAGCGCTCAGGCCTCCTTTGTCGACCACAAGGTCACCGTTGAATATCTGGATCGTCTCGAGCAGCCTATCAAGATCGATAACCCCGTAGGCAACGCCAGTGTAGTGCGAATCCCTGACGAGATAGTCCAACTGATCGGCATCGATTGTTCCACCGACTATCTGCGACAAATAGCGTCTCTCGTTGAAAAACGCCTGGCCCTCTTCCCCGCCAGAGAGGGTGCTCTGAAGACCGGCCTGATTATGTGAAAACTCCAATAGGCGTGCCACATCCTCTGGTTCGATGTCATGGGCCTCAAGGACGGCATTGATTGTCTTGTAGTCGCCCAGTATCCGTTCCTCAGCTTCGGACAGAACGGTCTCCTCACCTCTTATGAGTCGCCTCGAGATCTCAGCGTGGTCGATGCCGAACCTGTCGTGGAGAACCACCTCGAAGGTGTGCGAATACGGGAGATGGCCTACGTCGTGAAGCAGGGCGGCGCATTTCACAAGATCCGCCTCCTTTGGAGCGAGCTGGAGCGCTGAGCAGATCCTGCCAGCTACTGCGTAGGTCCCGAGAGAGTGCTCGAACCTAGTATGGTTCGCACCTGGGTAGACCAAGTAGGCAAGACCTAGCTGGTGTATGCTGTGGAGCCTCTGAAGTTCTGGGGCCTCGACGAGCGAGAGGAAGACGCCATCTAGTCTCACGCTCCCGTGTACAGAGTCCTGGATGATCTTGTGTCCGGTCAACGGGAGCAAGACGACTTGGCAGAATATAAGGGTTCAGGGTCTGTGCACGACCCGCGCTTGTGCCACGTCCAGATGAGTCCCTCGACCGACTTCGAATGGACATTATACATTTTGATAATGATGCCAAAAGCCTTTTAAAAACCCCTTGCCATCATTAGATTGACCAGCAAAGCCGCAGGAGAACTTCTGATGGAGTCCCAACAGGTGACGGGCAGCCAAGACAGAATCCTAACATACGTAGAGGGTTTTGACAGCAAAATCGGCGGCGGAATCAAGAAGGGACATGTTGTGCTCCTCGCTGGAACTCCTGGCACCATGAAGTCCTCGGTCGCCTTGAACATACTCTATAATAACGTCAGAAAACGAGGCGTGAATGTGCTCTATGTCTCCATAGAGGAGAACAAGGAGAGCCTTTTGACGGCTATGCAGAACCTGGGCTTTGGAAGTATCGACGAGAACAAGTTCTTCATCGTAGACATTGGGAAGCTCAGGCTGGAGCACACTGATGCGGATGTCGGCAGAGACTGGTTCAAGATCCTGAAAGAGTACTTGCGCAAGAAGGTCGAGAACGAGGGGGTCGAGATAGTGGTGATTGACTCCCTGACAGCGATATACTCCCTCGCGAGCATCACGAACCCCAGACAGGAGCTGTTTCACTTCTTCGGATTCCTGAAGCGGCTCGGCGTCACGACTTTCCTCATATCAGAGACTCAGGTGAACGGCGGCGCATTCGGTCCGTACCACGAGGATTTCCTCGCGGATGGGACGATCCTTCTGAAGTTCGTCGATGTCGGGGAAACCGATGTGCAGCTTAGAATCCGATGCGTGAAGATGAGGCATTCGAAGATACACCATGGCTATCTGACGCTCATCTTCAGAGACGGCCAGTTCATCGCGACAACTCCGATTGCGGAGTAGTGTTCGAGCATTTTACAAGGCTGCAAATGCGCTAACAGTCGAAAGTGCTGCCGAGGATGATGCGGGTGATCTAGAACCCGCCTTTGATTTTGTTCCTGTCTATCTTGACCGCCTTCGGGGTCACCATCAGGAGGTTCTTGCCGACACCGGCGACATCGCCGTCGACATCCCTCGCGACATTCTTCAGCTCTGCTGTCACTCTCTTCATGGTGAGGTCATCGTTGGCGATCGATGTGTAATCCACGACCACGATATTGCCAGCGTAGACCTGGCTCGTGAGCGCGGACAAGTCCTCGTACCTGAAGAGCTCTCCGACCTTCACGACCGTTTGGGCGCCCTCGGTGCCCATCAGGCCCTCGTCCTCGAACACCATCTCTGTGAGATCAATGTACTGCTCTGCTCCGGAAGTCTCCCGAGGCTCAGTCTCCTGAGGCGTTGGGAACGGCTTCTTCTTGAGAATCGTCACGGTGCATCCCTCAGTCGATGTAATAAGCTTGTTTGGATATAAATTCTACTGGTCTAACTGAAGTCCGGCTCCAAAGGCTCCTCCTTTGGCTCGTCCACGAGCCAAAGCTTATCCCCGACATAGTGCAACGAGGCGACTGCCTTGCCCTTCTCCTTGCGCGCCATGAGGTCAGCTGGCATCAAGGCCCTGCCGATCGCCAGGGGCTGCTTGAACTTCACATCCCTGATCCATACAAGATCTCCGGGCGCAATAGACGAATCCGACTCCACAATGCCTGGGCCCATGACGTCTGCACCATTGGCTACGAACTTGACTGCCCCCATGTCCACAGTCACATACCTCTTGCTCGCACCGTACTTCAGGAGACCCCTGACCGTCAGGAACGGGGTCCCTTCCAGCACAAAGCCCAGAATCTTGCCGTCGACGAATACGACATCATAGCCAGGGCCCTCAGCCATGTCAACGACATCGTTCTCGTCAAATCCGTGTGTGCCCAGGGTCGCTTCGATCTGGGTTCGGAGAAACGTTATTTCCTTCTGCCGGAGCCTATGACGCTTCCTGAGCCTCAGATCTGTCAAGCGCGTTCACCCTCTTTCCGCTGAGCAGTTGCCAAACCCATATTGTCAATCCGAGCCCTTGCTTCGTGCTTCATCCGGTCTGCCCGTTTGTGATCCCCTTTGGCGAGGAGACACCTTGACTTGAGCTCGAACGGTTCCCACTCTTGCGGATCGATACCTATCGCCAAATCTGCGGCGCGGATCGCATCGGTTGGCCTGGATTTCATCGCACTGACCCTAGCGATAGCGAGGGCGGCAGAGAAGCGCGAAGGCATGACTTGCATAGATCGCTCGTAGTCCGCAAGCGCCTTGTCGATTTCGCCCGCGACCTCCTCAAGCTGTGCTGTCAACAAGATTTCGTCCTCAAGGGCAACCGTTCCCTTCAGAGACTTCAGTGTATGTGCTGCCTCGGAAATCCTTCCTAGTGCCACAAGAGCCTTTGCCTTCACCAAAGTGGCATGACGGCCGAGAGCTCCTCCGATCGAGGCCTCGATAACCTGCACGGCTTTCGCAGGTTCGCCCGCATCCGTAAGGAAGTCGGAGTAGCGAATCTTGAGCCCACCGTCCTCCGATGACTCCAGCGCCTCTGTTACGCCAAGAGGCAGGTGCCACATGCCGAGCGTCCTCCTGGTATCCAGGATCAACGTCAACGCATGAGGGCTGAGCTTGTGGATCGAGCCCAGATTCTCCAGAGTCGCAAGTGCCTCTTCGAACCTCCCGAGCCTCAGAAGCATCTCAGCTCTCCTGATAGTAGACGTGACCTCAGCAACCGTTCCGTGAGGTATGTTCTCGAGACACGTCAGAGCCATCTGGAAGGACTTCTCCGCAGCCTCCGCGTCGCCCATCATGAGCATCAGCTCACCCCTCTCCGCCCAGCCCTCATCGAAGCCAGGGTTTACGGAAAGAGACTCCTCTATTGACATCAATGCCTCATCCCATCTGCCTAGTATCATGGCGACCCTGGCCCTCGCCTTCCAAGCCTCGTCGTAGGTCGGGTTGAGGTCCAGAGACTCCAGGATCAGGTCATACCCTCCCTCGACATCGCCGATGGCAGCCTTGCAGACGCCTTTCGCATATAACGCATAGTCGAAATCCGGCCTTATGTCCAGCGACCTGTCGTGGAACGGTATCGCCTCGTGATGCATTCCCATCTTCTCAAGGGCGTTCCCTATGTTATTCCATGCGATCTCATAGTCCTGATCGACCAATATTGCGGAAACGAACTTTGGGATCGATTCGGCATACCTCCCGAGATTGTAGAGGGCGTTGCCGAGGTTGTTCCACAGCACCTTGTCGTTCTTGTCGATCGCAAGTGCTTTTGTGTAGCACTCGACGGCCTCCTCGAGCCTGTCCACACCATGCAATGCGTAGCCCTTGTTGTACCAAGCGTGCTTGTATTGCGGATCTATCGTGAGAGCTTTGTCAAAGCTCTTCATGGCCTTCTCCATGTCGCCCATGCTGAAGGACGAGAAGCCCAGGTTGTTCCACGTCTCTGCGTTGTCGGTCTCCCTTTTCAGTGCCTCTTCGAATGCGGAGACTGCCTTTGAGAACTCTCCCGCCTCGTGATGGGCATTTCCAAGCATCGAGTAGCCGTCTGAAGATCCGGGATTTCTCGAGATGTATTCCTCACAACACCTCACAGCGTGGTCGTAGTACCCAGCGTCCAAGTACAACTCGGCCTGTGCGAGGGAGAACGAAGGATCCGCCCTAGCAAGCTCTGACATGCTCCCTATGACGGCCTTCGCCTTTCTCATCTGACCTGACCTGATGTAGGTTGCCGCGAGGCCGGAAAGGTTTTCCCACCTCTTGGGGTTGAGCCGCGCTGCCTTTCTGTAGGCTGCAGCGGCCTCTGCCCACAGCTCCTCACTAAACCTCGAATTGCCTAGGTTGTGCCACGCGAGCTCGTAGCCAGGCTTGGTCCTGACGGCGAGAGCGTAATTCTTGGCCGCATCTTCCCGCCGGCCGAGGGCATCCAAAGTGGCTCCCTTGTTGTTGTAGACGGTCTCGCTCCTCATGCCAAGACCGATGACCCTGTCGAACAGCTCGACAGCTAACTCGAAATTCCCGGAATCGTATGCCGAATTGGCCTTTTCGAACAGATTGGATGCGCGTTCCGCGCCTTCCGATCTCTCGTCTCTACTGTTTTCAGTCAACTGGCTCTGCGATTGTTCTATGGGTAGATATTCTTTTACGCAAACCTCGATATTCACAGGAGACTGCCAAAGCTTATATCTAGAGTCGTGGATAATTAACTGGGAGAGAAAGTAATGCTGGTGCTGTTCAAGGGCTCACCTCAGGCGTTGATCAAGGCGTACCTCGCCAGCAGGATCCACAAGGCGAAGCCAATAGAGAACACGCCTAGCTCGCAGTACTACTTCGAGGACACGCTTGATGCTGACTCGCTTGACTATGATTCCGTCTACTCCCAATACAAGGAGGCTTTCGGGGGCCTGGACTTCCTCGAGGATGAGAAGCTGTATGAGATCATGGAAGACGAGATATTCTGGGCCTCGAGGTATAGCTCACCGGACAGGTTCCAGCTTATCTTCACCGTCCTATCTCAGATAGAGAAGAGCGGCACGAGACAATACCTAGCCCAGCAATCATCCGAGGCAAAGGAAATGAAAGACCGGGTCAGGCGCGTGACCGCTGAGTTCAGACGCGCGAAGTCGTTCATCAGCTTCCATGAGGACCCCGCCAACAAGGTCATAATAGGCAACGGCAGCTTCGAGCACGACATAGTGGACCTGGTCCTGAGGCACTACTCGAAACGCAAGCCGGGGTTCAGGGTCGTCATACTCGACGACGAGCACGCGCACATATGCCTCAACGACGAGATCCTGATAGATTCCAGGAGCAAGTTTCCCGATAAGCCGGGACGGAAGGATTCGAACAGGTATTGGCTTCTACTCTCAGATCTGAAGCTGCTGGAATCGAAGAGAGATCGCAGGTATGTCGGCTGGGTCCCGCCCAGGAATTACTGGAAATGGATCAGCGATGGGGCACAGACCTTCGGCTCAGCGGCGAAGGTCACCCTGGACGATTTCGCGTCTTGACCGGGCTGGCGCATGCCTGTTCCGCGGTCAGAACATCAGCGGAAAAGGTTGATATCATGGCATCCCCCTCTTACGTGGGCCACAACTCCCCCGGGGACACGTCGCGTTGACAGCAAAGCAAACAGACTCGGATATACATGAGAAGCTGAGGTTCTGCATGGACCTCCTGAGCCACGACATACAGAACAACAACCAGGCAATCCTCAGTTACTTAGAGCTGATCATGAGCACGCCCGGAACAGACAGCAGGACTAGGAGGTACGCGGAGAAAGCTGCTTCTCAGCTCCGTACGGGAGCTGTCCTTCTTGAGAATGTCCGGAAGACCGTAGACGCAATCAAAGCCTCTGGTAGGACAATGTTCTCCGTCGATGCAATCTCCGCGTTGGCGGAGGCCGAGGCGAAACTGATAACACTCTTCCCGGACAGGCAGATCTCTGTGAACACCGTGAAGTTCACGGAGGACCCGATCGTCCTCGGGAGTGAAATAACCAGAGACCTCCTGCTCAACGTCCTTGTCAACGTGGTTCAGCTGGATTCAGGGGAAAAGGTGAGCGTCACTATCCGGCTGGAGAATGCTGAGAGGCTCGGCCAGAGCTATCTCAGGATCAGGATCGAGGACAGGGCCATGATGCTCCCCCCAATTCTGAAAGGGGACCTGAGCGAGACAGCATCAACCCTGGACCCGTCGAAGACCGTCAAGCTGGCGGGTCTAATGTTCGCTTCGTTGATGACCGAAACCCTCGGAGGAAGGTTTGAGGCGGATGAGGCGGTGAAGGGAGATTCGAGCGCGGGAAGCGCGATTCAGATCTATCTCAGGAGGTTGGCAAGGAAATGACCAGCGTCTTGATCGTCGACGACGAACTCTTCATAGTAGAGCTATACAGGGACATACTCCAACTGAGGGGATACAAGGTCGTCGGGACGGCCTTCGACGGCGAGGAGGCAATCAGGAAATACAGATCTTCGGACCAGAAGCCGGACGTCATCATTATGGACCACAGGATGCCTGTCATGAACGGCGTCGAGGCGACAAAGGAGATATTGAGGGCGAACCCGACGCAGAAGGTCATATTCGTGAGCGCGGACGTCATGGTGGAGAAGGAGGCCAGGGATGCGGGGGCCATAGAGTTCCTGCCGAAGCCATTCAGGATGGACGATCTGATAGAGAAGATGGCAAAGATCTCCACGTCGTAGCAATGCCCGCCCTGCGGACTCTCTGGCAAATATATGGGCCGGCTCAAATACAAACCGATAAGTAGAAGAACAGGACACGTATATTGGAGCGAAGGCAGGACTAGGGGATGACAGAAGGATTCACCAAAGCGAGGACCATGGTCTTCCCGCGGCAGGTGCTGGCGGGGCACGATGTGATTCTTGAAGTCGCCACAATGTGCAAGGAGTTCGAGCTGGAAGGAACCCCTCTGATAGTCACAGGGCAGACCACGGGCGCTTTGGCAGCGAACCATGTCAGAGACCTTCTGAAGGAGGCGAAGTATGACGTTCAGCAGGTCACGGTCGGCGAGGCCACCCAGGCGAACATCGTGAAAGTCGAGGAGGTCGCCAAGGACGTTAGGGCATCATTCCTGCTCGGCATAGGCGGGGGAAGCAAGATAGACCTCGCGAAGCTCGCCTCGAGCAACCTTAAGATTCCCTTCATCAGCGTTCCAACATCCGCTTCCCACGACGGCATCGCGAGCCCCAGGGCATCGATCAAGGATGGCGGCAACTCCTTGTCTTTGAATGCGGGCGAGCCGCTGGGGATTATTGCCGACACGGCCCTAATAGTCAAAGCGCCCTACCGGCTTCTCGCCTCAGGGTGCGCCGACGTGATATCGAACTCGACGGCGATTCTCGACTGGCAGTTGGCGGACAGGCTCAGGACCGAATTCTTCAGCTCAAGCGCGGCCAACCTGGCAAAGTACGCCTCGGAATCGATAATCGAGAATGCAAGGGCGATCAAGCCCAACCTGGAGGAGAGCGTCTGGATCGTCATACGGCCCGTCATAATCTCCGGGATATCGATGTCCGTTGCTGGGTCTTCGAGGCCCACGAGCGGGTCGGAGCATATGTTCTCACACGTTCTGGATAAAACCGCGCCGGGCAAGGCTCTCCACGGAGAGCAGTGCGGCGTCGGGTCAATCATGATGATGTACCTGCACGGAGGGGATTGGCAGAGGATAAGGGAAGCCCTCGTGCAGATTGGAGCCCCAACGAACGCCAAGGAGCTTGGCGTGACCAGGGAGCAGGTGATACAGGCGCTCGTGCACGCGCACGAGATAAGAAAGGACCGCTACACCGTGCTTGGAGACAGGGGGCTGACACCCGAAGCCGCGGAGCGCCTGGCGACGATCACAAAAGTGATATGAGGGGAGGTATCGAGATGGTGCTGGTCACGGTCGTCGGGGAGCTTCAGTGTAAGAAAGGTTTCGAGTTCGTCTTTGGCGGACCAATGGCGGAGTGCAGGGAGTGCAAGGTGAAGAACGTCTGCTTCCACCTTGAGGAGAATCGGTGGTACAAGGTCACTGAGGTGAGGGACGTTCACCACGAGTGCAAGATACACGAGGGCGGTGTTCGGGTTGTGGAGGTCGAGAAACTCCCAACGAGAGCGGCATTGCCTGCGCGTGTCGCCGTCGAGGGGTCAATGCTCGCCTTCGAGGAGAGTGACTGCAACATGATCGGTTGCCCGAACTACAAGCTCTGCAGGCCTTTGGGCGCAGTTGAAGGAACGCGGTTCAAGGTCGCATCAGTGCAAGAAACGGACATTGAATGCGCGAGAGGGGAGAAGTTAAGGGTGGTCCTGCTGGAATAGGCAACTTCTAGATCTCGCGCTTGCTTCGATTCACTCTGACCCGCATTGTCATGAACAACGCGAGTATTGTCACGACCGGGTAAAGGATCAGAGTGTACTCCGAAATCGGCTCGGGGACGGTGACGACCATCGTGTCTGTGGACTGCCATTGTGCAGTATCCGTGACATTCAGCGTGACCTCGTAAGTTCCTGGGGTGAAGAACCTGAATGATGGTGTCGGGCCATAGAGAACCACGAGGCTGCCATTGTAGATAAAAGACCAAGTGTAGTTCACGACACCGATATTGTCTGTGGAGCGGGTTCCATTGAAAGCGCACAGCGAACCGGGGTCGATCATCTGATCGTCTCCGGCGTTCGCAACTGGAGGTTCGAGATCTGACATCACCGTCACGGTGAGCCAATCAGAATCCGACAACCCTGAGGTGTCAACAACAGTCAGCGTAACGTTATGCACGAACGGCCTTAGATGGGCGAGAGTCACAATCATGCCTGGGATTTCGAGCGGCGCCCCAAACTGGTCCTCGATTGTCCATGTGTAGGATACGATTCCTTTGTCATCAGTCGAACCGGAGCCATTCAGAGTCACATCGGTGCCTTGGAACACGGTCTGGTCCGGCCCGGCATCAGCCACAGGCGGATCCGAATCGGCCACGACTGTGAAGTTGTGCAGCTCGTAAGGGGCATATCTGGGCGACATGAGCTCGACATCAGCCGAATCGCGAGCGACTATGAAATACTCGATATGGCTCCCTATTCTCTGCGACGGAATCCGCGCGAAGTAGGTGTCGTTCAAACCATTCTTAGTCAGTTCGACCTCATCGTAGGCTGCTCCGTCGATCCTGTAGACGAGGCGGAGAGACGACTCGTTCACTCCCCTGTCCGCTGTGATGTTGGCCACAATCTCGAACCCGGTCGAGTTGAAGGGTTCGGTCGGAGCATGAGCGTGCTCGATTGAGAACTTGCGCTGTTCTCTGTCCCCAGCGATCTCGATGCCCAGGAGTGCGGGAGGGATGTTCTCACGAACTATCCCGGAGACCTCGTCTACCAGCTTGGGATGGAATTCCGTCCCGACCTCGAAGCAGAACGGATAGACATCAGTCGCGCCGTATAGCCAGTCGAGCGAATCTCCCGTTGTCGGGTACATGAACACCGATTGAGAGGCATAGTAGCCATTCGAGGCCGCTAGTTGATCTCCTATACGAACGATGTCCCCATCGTCTGGAGTCTGAACATCTGCATAGCCCCATGGCCACATGACCCAATCGCCATAGCTATGGTAGTCAAGGGCAATCTGGAAGCTCCTGTTGAGCACGAGGTCCCGAATCGCCTGAGTTTCCGGCTCAGAAAAAGGCGCCTCTCCGCAGTAGATCTCACTGCTCGTGTCGTTGCTGGATCCCGCCCCACCCCAGGCGCCTCCGGGATCACCGTTCTGAGAACCGTTGTAGTTCCGGTTCAAATCAACGCCGTAGGTTCCGTCGAAGTTCAGATCTCTGTTCTTGCGCCACGTATCGTCTAGTGTCATCGAGTAGTCGAGACCATCTGGGTTCACAACGGGCACTATCCAGATCTCCCTATTATCGACCAACCAGCTGGTCCGGGCATCGGATCCATATGCGGAGGTCAGGTTTTCGGCTATTGCGAGCGCGATCTCCACGGTCGGCCACTCACGCGCATGATGCAGCGCGACAACTAGAACCTCGGGTTCGTCTTCGTCAACCGCGACATTGTCCGATATCTTGAGGGCAAAGATATCCCTGTCCGCCAGACCGTTGGCCTTCTCCCAGGAGTCACCGATATCGAAGACTCTGGCAATTTGGGGGTGAGCCTGGGCAATCGAAAGTATGAATTCACGCGCTTCGGAGTAGTTATGGTAATCATAGTCGTTCGGCGAGGCCATGATCGAGACACTGGATGTGGCCAAATTCCCCTCCAGCGAGAATTCTCTGGCTACCGAGCAAGACGAAGAACCAGGAAACGATGTTGAAAGCGCTACAACCGCCACAAGTGCCAGTCCAAGGCGTGCAATGGCACTCCTCGTTGGCAGATCAGCAGACACCATAGGTTATCCGCCGCTCACAGGTGGGAGGAAGGAGACCTCGTCTCCATCCTTCAGGACTTTGGCAGGAGGCCCGTATTCCTTGTTCACTGAAAGGATAATGTGTTCTTTGAAACGCACCATCTGCGGAAACCTACGGAAATAGTCATCCAGCAACATCTGGACGGTGGTTCCGTCGTTGAGCTCGAGCTCCTCCTCCTTTGCACCGATTATCTCTCTGAAAGATGCGAAAAGCTTGACTTTGACCCTCATCTGTGATACCTCTGGCAGAGCTGGAAGCCGAAGAGGGTAGATGCCACGACAAGTATTGAAAGCATCGATTGATTGTGACGATTCGTGATCCTGCTGCAGATGGTCGCTCGAAACTGATTGTAACGGACAGAAAGCTGCATATCCTCTGGAAAAATGGTTTTGATTATGGAATCTTAGATACTGGCAATAACAATTGATAAATAACCTGATAACATATCGACGCTCGCCTTGATCTTCCACAAGAAACCAATCACGACGAATGTTACCAGACCATGTCTGAAAACCTCTTTAAGCGACATAGTACGATTGCATCTCCTACATGCAACAGCAAAGCTTTTCGCCTCCCGGAACCCAGGCGGAGGTGGAGGGGTATCACTGGCGCAGCCTTCTCTTCAAAGCACAAGGGGGCTTGCCATCCAGCTGGAGACACGCATAGAGGGCTTGGGAAGCACTCAGTAGCATCAGAGGGGAGAAATGTCGGCCGCAACTGGTCAATCAGGAGGGGGTACCGTCGCCCTCGGAAACCGTCGCTTGGATAGAAACCAGGGCTGGAACCGGGAGCCTCAGATCACTCCCAATGCCAAGACCGTCTTGGAACGACGCTACCTAAAGAAGGATGAAAGCGGGAAACCCGTTGAAACACCCAGAGAGCTTTTCGAGAGAGTGGCGAAAGCCATTGCTCTGGCAGAAGCGAATTATGGCAAGTCAGAGACTGAGATCAAAGCCGTAGCCGAGCGTTTCTACGAGATGATGGCCGGCCTCGAGTTCATGCCAAACAGCCCTACACTCATGAATGCAGGCAGGGAGCTTGGACAACTTTCAGCCTGCTTCGTCCTTCCCATAGGGGACTCGATGGAGGAGATATTCGACGCAGTCAAGTACACCGCGCTCATCCACAAGTGCCTCGTTCCTGAGACTCTCGTCATGAGCGATACTGGATGTATCAAGCTGGGGTCTGTGTTGCCCGGCACTTGGATCGAAACGCATGACGGGATGGACCTCGTGGAGTCGAGACATGAGAACGGGATCCAGGAGGTTTTCACAGTCAGAACGAATGAGGGCTACGAGCTGACGGGAACCGCGCTCCACAGGGTGCTCGCAATGGACGACGATGGCAGTTCGTCCTGGAAGAGAATCGGACAGCTCACGCCTGGATCTAAGCTTGTGATGAAGCTCGGTGGTTGGCTTGGGGGTACAGAGGAGCTTGTTTCCCATTCAGTTGATGACTTCACTGGAGGAGCAGACGACAGACTCATACGAGGCGATGAGAGAACCGTGTGTTCGTTCATCAGGAGAGCTTTCTCGGAGAGGGGATATTTGTCGGCTGACGGAGTGGTTGCAGCGGATTTCGAGTCCGAGCCACTTGCCAGGGACATACAGACAATCATGTTCCACATAGGCGTTCCAATGAACAGGAACGGCGCGAAGCTGACATTCTGCAACAAGTCCGGTTTCATGGTCTTCACGGAGAGGATCGGCTTCGAGTCGCTGATTCTCAACAAGCGTCTGGAGGAGGCTTCTCCCGAGAGGATATGCGATAAGCTCGAAGAGCTCGGCTGCCTACACGACGAGCCCGACGACGAGGGGAACTATCTCGTAACAGTGAGTGAGGTCGCTCCTGCGGGCAAGAAGGAAGTGGTCGACCTCACGATCCCGATGAAGCATGCATATCTCGCGAATGGGTTCGTCTCCCACAACAGCGGAGGAGGGACGGGGTTTAGCTTCTCGAGGCTGAGGCCTGCCAACGACAGCGTCAAGACGACCGCTGGAGTGTCGAGCGGCCCTATCTCTTTCATGGAAGTCTTCAACTCTGCCACTGAAACGATCAAGCAAGGCGGGACTAGGCGCGGCGCCAATATGGGCATACTCAGGGTAGACCACCCCGACATCATCCAATTCATCACTTCGAAGAAGGATGGCTCGAAGCTGACCAACTTCAACATCTCGGTGGCCTTGACGGAGCGGTTCATGAAAGCTGTCGAGGAGGAGACCGACTACGATCTCATCAACCCAAGAACGAAGAAGCCCCAGGGGAAGATGAACGCTCGGAAGGTCTTCGACATGATAGTCAACATGGCCTGGAGGAACGGCGAGCCCGGGATCATCTTCCTTGACCGCATAAACCGAGACAACCCGACACCTAAGGTCGGGGAGATCGAGAGCACGAACCCATGCGGCGAGCAGCCGCTCCTGCCATACGAGTCGTGCAATCTGGGATCAATCAATCTAGCTAAGATGCTGGTGTTCAAGGAAGATAGGTATGTCGTGGATTATGAGAAGCTCGGAGACACCGTCCACTGGGCTGTGAGGTTCCTAGACAACGTCATCGACATGAACAAGTACCCGCTCCCTCAGATCGAGAAGATGACCAAGGCGAACAGGAAGATCGGCCTGGGCGTGATGGGGTTCGCTGACATGCTTCTCACGATAGGCATACCCTATGACAGCGACGAGGCCCTCGAACTCGGCAGGAAGCTCATGAGGTTCGTGAACGACGAGGGGCACAAGATGAGCGCCGCGCTCGCGTCTGAGCGCGGAAGCTTCCCGAACTTCGGAGAGAGCACGCTGTCGGGCAGGTTCGAGAAGATCAGGAATGCGACTGTGACCACGATTGCCCCGACGGGCACGATAAGCATCATCTCAGGCGCGTCCAGCGGCATCGAGCCCATTTTCGCGATCGCGTATGTTAGGAACGTGATGGACAGGGACATCCTGCCAGAGGTGAACCCGATCTTCGAGAAGGTCGCCAAAGAGAGAGGGTTCTACACGGTCGAGTTGATGAAGGAGATAGCGGCCAAGGGCTCGGTCAATGAGATCAAGACTGTTCCGGACGATATCAGAAGGGTGTTCGTCTCTGCTCTCGACATCACCCCAGAGTGGCACATCAGGATGCAGGGGGCGTTCCAGGACAGCACTGACAACGCTGTCTCAAAGACCGTCAACTTCCCGGAGGACGCCACCCCCCAGGATGTCGAGAAGGTGTACAAGCTGGCCTACAAACTCGGATGCAAGGGAGTCACAGTCTACAGGTATGGCAGCCGGGAAGACCAGGTGCTCAGCGTGGGCGAGGGGGAGAAGGGAGAGCCCTCGGAAACGGACGAAAGCGCTTCCAGAGTGCCCAGAGCGAGGCCTTATGCCACGCGCGGGTCCACGCAGAGAGTCGAGACCGGCTGCGGCCACCTCTATGTCACAATCAATGAGGACGACCGAGGGCTCTGCGAGGTATTCACCCAGATGGGCAAGTCGGGGGGGTGCACAGCGTCACAGTCCGAGGCGATCGGCCGGCTGATCTCCTTGGCCCTGAGATCGGGGATAGATCCAGAGTCGATCGTCAAGCAGCTCCGGGGTATCAGATGTCCAACGCCATTGTGGCAGCCAGGAGGCATGGTGCTATCGTGCAGTGACGCGGTCGCAAAAGCGCTCGAGAGGTTCATCAAGGACAGGGGAGCCACCGGCGCCTCCTCGCCCATGGGCGCGCAGATGGGGGGCGAGGGCGTCCAGAAGCTGAACATCGCGGACAAGGGAGATGTCTGTCCCGAGTGCCCCGAATGCGGGAGCATGGTTGAGTACGTCGAAGGATGCGTCGTCTGCAGGACCTGCGGCTACTCCAGGTGCTGGTAGGCGGAACAGAAAGAGGGAACTTTGGCGGGCCGTCCGCCCCGCATCCCTCGGGGCGGGGCAGCCTCTTCTTTATCCATCGTGGACCGAGGGGATCGCTGCGGTCACAACGTACACTACACGTACGGTCAGAGGTATTGAGACCAGGGGATGCTCACCAGCCCGTGTGCGGCCGGATGTCCATGCATTCTAGCTCGGAAGCAAATGCGGGTACGGCGATTGAGCATACCGCTGTGCTACAGCTCAGGGGGAGGACATTCGGCCCACCCTTGGTGAAGAGGATATACCTACCTATGCCAATTACGGGCGCTGACAGGAGTCCGTCTCAGGGGCCGAGAAACATGGGTTCTAAGCAGAGGATCAGAGGGCTTAAGCCCGGCGACAAGATCGACACCTACTTCTCCGTCGGATACAAGAAGCCAGTTACGGACTACAAATACGGGTCGATGTTTGAGTTCAGGGCAGCTGATAGGAGCGGCCAGGTGACGGTGAAGTACTGGGGCGGGGACGATAAGGATTCTGTCGTCAAGCTTCACGATTCCTTCGCGTCCGGGGATGTCGTACGCGTCAGGGGCGAAGCCGGGGACTACAAAGGAGCCCTTGATATATCAGTCAGCGAGAAGAACGGCGGGACGATTGCGAGGCTGGAGGCTGGAGAATATGATCTCGCAGAGCTGGTCGCCACCATCGAGAACGTAGACGCAATGAAGTCGAAGCTTCTGTCGCTGATCGACCAGGTCGAGGAGCCTAACCTGGTGAGACTCCTCAGGAGCTTCTTCGAGGATAAGGAGTTCATGGAAGCCTTCGCAAAGTGCCCGGCCTCGATCCAGCTGCACTCAGCAGCGTTCGGGGGACTGCTTCAGCATACATTGAACGTGGTGGATATCTGCCTCGCAGTGGTCAAGATGCACGCCGAGCTTGACAGGGATCTGGTGTTGTCCGGAGCGCTGCTTCACGACATCGGGAAGGTGCAGAGCTTCAGGGTGACGACGAACATCAACCAGACGACGGAGGGGAACCTCGTGGGACATCTCATACTCGGAGATCAGCAGCTCATGTCGCGGATTCGAGAGCTGGGAGGCATTCCCGACGATTTATCTCAGAAGCTCAGGCACATTCTTTTGGCACACCACGGCAGGAAGGAGTGGGGCTCGCCTGTGGAGCCGATGACCCCCGAGGCCTTGGCGGTCCACGAGGCAGACGACCTCGATGCGAAACTGGACTACATGATATCCAAACGGAGAGACGCCGAAACTGAGGATGATTGGATCTGGGATTCGAGGCTTGGACGTCTCATATATCTGAGATGATGGACATTGCGGATTGCACATTTGGGTGCATTCTAGCGCATCTTTGTCCACATATTTATACACTGATGTAGCAAATAGCTAAATAGTGTACACGTATTATCGCGGCTCCAAGGGAAGTGATAGAATGAGACCAGTAAGAATCACACTGACACCTGAGGAGATGCCGAAGAGATGGTACAACATTGCGTCGGACCTGCCGGAACCGCTAGACCCGCCCCTCAACCCGGCGACGAGGCAGCCAATTAGCCCTAGCGACCTCGAGCCGATCTTTCCAAAGGGACTGATCGCCCAAGAGGTCTCATCGGAGAGGTACATCGACATACCGGACGAGGTACTGCAGGCGTACATGATTGCGAACAGGCCGAGCCCGCTACAAAGGGCCACGAGGCTCGAGCAGGAGCTCAAGACGCCAGCGAAGATCTACTACAAGCGGGAGGACATGAGCCCTGCGGGGAGCCACAAGACGAACACATCCTTCGCGCAGGCGTATTACAACATGAAGGAGGGTGTCGAGAAGCTCACGACCGAGACTGGTGCAGGCCAGTGGGGAACTGCTCTGAGCCTGGCATGCAACTACTTCGGGCTGGGCTGCGAGGTATTCATGGTCAGGGCCAGTTACGACCAGAAACCGTACAGGCGGGATATGATGCGGATCTACGGGGCGACAGTCCACCCATCGCCTAGCACGGTCACCGATTTCGGCAAGAAGATCCTGAGCGAGAATCCTCAGCACCCGGGCTCGCTGGGAATCGCCATTAGCGAGGCCCTCCAAACATGTATCAAGGATGGACACGCCAAGTACGCCCTCGGGAGCGTGCTCAACCACGTCATGCTCCACCAGACCATTATAGGCCAGGAGACGATGCTTCAGTTTCAGAAGATCGGTGAGAAGCCGGACTACATGATAGGCTGCGTGGGCGGTGGATCGAACTTCGCGGGGTTCGCGTTCCCGTTCGTGGGGCAGAAACTCAAAGGAAAGCTCGATACTGAGTTCATAGCAGTGGAGCCCACGGTCGTGCCCAGCCTGACCGCTGGGAAATACGAGTACGACTTTGGGGACACCGCTGGCATGACGCCTTTGCTCATGATGTACACTCTCGGGCACAACTTCGTTCCGTCCCCGATTCACGCAGGCGGGTTGAGGTATCACGGGGCTGCCCCAACGGTGAGCAGGCTCGTGAAGACGAAGGTCGTCAAGGCAGTCGCTTACGAACAGAAGGCGGTTTTCGAAGCGGCGGTGACCTTCGCGAAGGCCGAGGGCGTGGTACCGGCGCCTGAGACAGCCCACGCGATCAAGGCTGTCATCGACCTCGCGCTGGAGGCAAAAAAGAAAAACGAGAAGAAGATCATTGCCTTCAACTTCTCCGGGCACGGCCTGCTCGACTTGGGAGGGTACCAGCAGTACCTTGATGGCAAGATGACATAGGAGCTTCCGCCCGATTGACGTCGCCTCGGCCAAACCGAGGCTGACTCAATTCTCCTTTATTTCTGTAAAGGACGGTTGACGGAGCGAATGCAAGACCCTGCAACCTCCTATGCGAAGTAGGTCTCCTGGCGTTCCTTAAGGCTCCTGTAGGCGTGCTTGAACTCCGGCCTCTCGACGACCGCGCTCAGCTTCCGATCCAGATCCGACCTGAGCGCATCCTGCCGAGAATGATAGTATTCCCGCTTCAGCAGATCCGTTATCTCAGAAGAATACTGCTGGACTCCGAACATCACAACTGCTTGCTCCGCAGGGACTCCGGAGAAGACATTCAGCGGCACGGGAGAGCCTGCTCTGATCAAATCCAGCAAGTCGGGTGACGGGGTCCCTACTTCGCTGGCGACTGCGACCATGCTCTGCGGGGTCACCTCGGCCGCCTTGATCTGAAAGACCTCGTGATCCGTGAAGATGAATGTGTCATGGCTCGATCCGACATGGTCGCGCCCGCTGAGGGCCCGCCAAGCCTGCTTCTTGTCGCTGTCGTCGTATCTGCCCTTGAGATAGCGCATGAACTCGTCGATTCCGTAGAATTCCATATCGATGAATTCAGAAGGCGCGGAACGTGATTAAGCTTTCGCACTCGAGGGAGTTGTTCTGGGCTTCACTTGTAGCTCTCGCCCGTGATCCTCTCGAGCATGTCGATATAGAGCTCTGAAATCTCTTTGATCTTCTCTTCGGGCAACGAGGGTATCTTCGGCTCCGGCTTGCCGTGCTTCCTGGCATCCATGAGCCTGTCGTAATATCCGAGCTGCCGGTAGTGCTGCCGCACGTTCTCCTTGCTCAGTTCTATGAACTCGCCCTTTGAGTAGTTCGACCAGTCCCACCATCGGTCCTCGTCCGCGGTGCCGAAGGTGTCGACGATCATCAGCTCGCGATCCTCGCCAAATGCATATTCCTTCTTGCCGTCAACATGGATGAGGTCTCGCTTCTCGACCTCTTCGGCAATCTTCTCATCGACTGCCAAAGCGGACTCGACCAGCTTCTTGTATTCCTCGTTGGTCAAGGCCGCGAGCTTCGTCGCCTCGGCTTTGGTCAAGAGCCTGTCCGTCGTCTCCAGCTTCGTGGTGAACTCCACGAACGGCTGAGGAAGCTTCTCCCCGTACTTGATATCCTTCGCGGTCTTGAAGCCCAGCTTGGAGGGCTTGATGTCCCCGCTCTGGATCCTGTCCCATAGGGAGCCAGCGACATAGTGTCTGGTTATGATCTCAAGCGGGATCAGGTAGTTCGTGGTCTTCTTCGTTATCTTGGAATACTCGAGCACCTGAACCTTCTCGACCCTCATCCTGTTCGGTGGTATGAACTCCTTGAAATGAGTCTTAATCCCGTTCGACCGGGCAACTTGAAACCAGAATGCGCTAGATCTGCAGAGGGTTTCACCCTTGTTCGGGATGAGCGAGGGGATGACCTTGTCAAACACGGAGATCTTGTCCGAGAACAGGAACTCCAGTGTATGCGAGTCCACGTCGTAGACGTCCTTCACCTTCCCCTGGCGTATCAACTTCATTGAGAACGGTTCCGTTGTAAGGAGTAGCCACTCTTAATGGTTTTGGTAGCGCAGAACGTACTGACCTATGCCCAAGGAACCCTCTAAGTTCTCATTTTGCCTAGTAAGTTGAAAACGCTTAAGGTGCCTCCAACGCCTCGTGTATACGCTGAGGAATACGAGATGCCGATCGGGCTTACGAAGCATTTTTCCGACCGAGCAAAGGAGATGAAAGCGTCCGATGTTAGGGAGCTCCTGAAGCTCCTGCAAGTCCCCGACTTGATATCCTTCGCTGGCGGACTGCCGAACCCTGAATCATTTCCTGCGGAGATCATAAGAGAGATCGTCAACGACGTGCTCAAGAATGATGGCCCCCAAGCGCTGCAATACGGCATCACAGAGGGCTACGCCCCCCTGAGGGAGTCGGTTGCCCAGAGGATGAAGGCCAAGGGAATGAAGGATGTGACGCAGGAGAACATCATAATAGTCAGCGGGTCCCAGCAAGTCCTCGACCTCATGGGCAAGGTGTTCATCGATCCGAGGGACATCGTGGTGGTGACAGCTCCAACGTACCTCGCGGCATTGACCGCGTTCTCCGCCCTACAAGCATCATACGAATCGATCCCGATCGATGAGAACAACATGCGCATGGACCTCTTCGAGGAACGCATGAAGAGGCTCGCTAAGCGAGGGAACACTCCCGAGATAGTGTACGTGCTCCCGAACTTCCAGAACCCAGCCGGGGTCACCATGCCCGAGAAGAACAGGAGGATGCTTGTGGACCTCGCTTCAGATTACGATTTCCTAGTTCTGGAAGACGACCCTTACGGCGAGCTCAGGTATGTCGGCAAGGACATCCCACCAGTGAAGAGCTTCGACGACGAGGGAAGGGTGGTGTATATGAGCACATTCTCCAAGATCCTCGCCCCCGGGCTGCGAGTCGGATGGATCGTTGCCGACCCGGAAATCCTCAAGAAGCTCATCATCGCGAAGCAGTCAACCGACGTATGCACGAATGTGCTGGGACAGAGGATTGCCCATGAGTACATCGTCAGAGGACACATCGACCCTCAGATAGAGAAGATACGCAAGCTCTACGGTCACAAGCTCCAGGTGATGCTAAGCGCGATGGACGAGTTCATGCCCAAGGGACTGAGATGGAACAAGCCCGAGGGAGGGATGTTCGTCTGGGTCACGCTGCCAGAGGGCATGGAATCGCCAGAGCTTCTGAAACAGGCCTTGAAGAAGAAGGTTGCCTTCGTGTCCGGGAAGGCGTTCTTCGCTGATCCAAAAGAAGGAATGAGCACGTTGCGCCTGAACTTCACCTTCAACTCCGACGAGAACACAGTCGAAGGCTTGAGGAGGCTCGGAGCTGTGATAAACCAGGAGATGGTCTCCGGCTGGGACAGATCAACCGAGGCTGATGAGCAGAAGAAGATCATGGGAGCCGTGACTGGCTCCCTGATAGGGAAGTCTTAGAAGACCTCGGCTCCTGCGTGAACGACAATGCCCTTGTCTGTGATCGAGTAGGGCTTCACGCGCCGCGAGTGGGCTATCCTTCGCATCTTGAGGACCCTGATGGTGAGCTGGACCTCACTTCCTTCCTTGTTCTCGTCCGATTGCAGAAGAAGCACGCCATCGGCGGTGTACTCCGCAAGACCATCGCGTGATGAGCGCGGGTTGTCGTCCTTGACCTCAGCGGTCAGAAGCGAAGTCGCGCCGGTGCTCCTCAGGAGCTGGCACAGGTTGAAAAGGTTTGACCTTCGCTCGTTCTCGTCGGAGAACATCATGTTGAGCAGCGAGACTGAATCGATGACCACCCTCTTGGCACCGAAGGATTTCACGAACTTCGGAAGATCGCTCTTGATTCTGGTGACGGTCGTCTTGGCGTCCGAAGGCTCAAGTTTGAATAGTCCGAGCTTCTTGTTATCGACGGCGCCCGAGAGGTCCCATCCGAAGGCTGATGCATTCTTAAGTATCGAGTCTTTGTCCTCCTCCAACGAGATGAAAATGCACGGCTCGTTGTTCTTGAGGCCCTCGACGAGGTACTGGAGTCCGAAAGTCGTTTTCCCAGTCCCGAATGAGCCCATGACGAGGACAATGTGATTCTCAGGGAGGCCTCCCTGAAGCATTTCATCCAGCCCTGTAATGCCCGTCTTCACTCTGTTGAACGCGGTCATGCTATCCTACCCTTTCCGTGTTGATCACGACGAAGCCGCTCTGCGAGGTAATGAGCGTGGCGAATCTTGCGATCCTCTCCTGGTCGAGGTGAGGAAGTACGCTCATGAACTTCTCGACATAGAGGTACCGCTGTCTCTTGGATGTGTGCTGGTACTTCGCCCATTCGAACTTGAGTACGCCATCCACGCTATCGATTACCATCTGCTGATGCCGCTTGTCGAGTATGTCGTCTGTGAGTATGATATAGAACACAGCGCTCCATTTCTTTGCCATGCGCTGGATTCCTTTCAACAGAGCAACGACATCCTCAAACTTGACGGTTTGCGACACGACCAAGTCCGTCAATGAATCGACTATCACGAGGCTCTTGGGCGCAGTCTTATCCAGGAAGTTGACGAAGTCCTCCAGGACTCCATCGTCCTTCTTGTCAGTGAAGAGGGTCGAATCCTCAGAGTCGACCCAGCTCGTGGGGACGACTGTCCTCATGAAGTAGCCCTTCGAGAAGTCCTTGAAAACCAGGTTGGAAGCCAGGGAGTCGTAGAAATCCCGGTTGAAGGACAGCTTGACCTCTCGGAGGAGGTCATCCTTGGATCTCGAGAACGTTATGTAAGCCATCTGTTCAGGTAGTATGCCGTGCTTGCCCGCGTGCCCGAGCATGAAAGCGCGTGTATCCGGGAACTCCTTGACGATGCCAATCTTGGCAGCGGATGTGAGAGCGAACTCTAATCCGCCTCCGCCAACATCCCCCAACAGAAGCACAACTGACCCGACGGGCATACCACCGCCGATGATGGAATCGAAATCAGCGACTCCAGTAGGTATCCTCTGAATGTCCCCTTCTGACATGAGTGCATCATATCAAATGTGGCTTGGTCATTATGAACCTTTTGGACAGCTGGGCGTTTTCCGATAGGAAAACGCTCGCCCAAAGACCTGGAGGTGCAGCACTTACTAGTGCTGAAGGAGAAAATCCCTGAGGATGGATAGAGCGACTCTGGCGGCCTGCGCCTTCACTTCTCTCCGGGAACCCTTGAAAAGATTCCTCCTGCAAACCGTGTCGCCTTCCGAACTAATGGCAATATAGACTAACCCGACGGGCTTTGTCGGTTTCCCGCCCGTGGGACCAGCGATGCCAGTTATTCCAATGCCGATGTCTGATTTGAGGGCAACTCGCACCCCGGATGCCATCTGCAGCGCTACCTCTTCACTGACCGCTCCCTTGCGACTGAGGGTGGTAGGGTTGACTTTCAGAATATCCCTCTTTGCCTGGTTGCTGTAGGAGACCACTCCTCCAAGGAAGTAGTCGCTGCATCCGGGCACATCGGTGATCATGTCGCCCACCTTCCCCCCGGTGCACGACTCGGACACGGAGAGCGTCAGGCCCTTGCTCCTCAAAAGCTCGCCAACCTCACCTGCGAGAGTCATCACATGACCTCTTCTTGGAAGGCTTCATACCAGCGTCCATCAGCCTGCCTCTTCCGTCCAGGCTATCGATGATCGCGGCGACCGGGTCTGGCACTAGATTCTCCCATCTGCCGCCGGAGACGATCCTTCTCCTTATCTCAGTACCCGAGTACTGTTTTGAGCTGTAAGCCTTCGTCCTGCTGACCTTGTACCCAGCTTGAGAGAACAGGGAACCAGTGAGGTCGCTGTTGGAGTATACAACATCGAACGGTGGGACGTAGGATTCCACATGGTTGACCCAGGCGGAGTACCTGTTGACATCGCGAATTGGTATGATGTATACCTTTGATTTCTGCCCCTGCGTAAGTGAGGACAGGATCATCTGGTACCGCTCCCCAGCGGTGAAGGGGTTGTCTGCGGTGTGGGATTCCTCAGCACTCCCGATGACGAGAATGGCGTCATCGCATTTGGCCAACACCTCCCTGATCACTGCGAGGTGACCCTTGTGAAAGGGCTGGAACCGCCCGATAATTAGTCCGCGCGTTCGAGCAACCTCCCTTGCTCAGTGCACGATGGCTCTGTCGGTCCCCTGAAGCGAGGCAGGGGGACTGTACTTGCCCGCCACGAGGAGTGCGAGCTTCTTCAACAAGCCCTCCTTGCGAGCGCCCACAAGGGCATGAGACAGAACATCGCCGAATGTGTGCACAGGTATCACTTCTATCTTGCCTATGTACTTGTCCTCGAGGAGCACGTCCTTCATGTTCTCCTCGGGTATGAGGACCTTCTTGAGCCCCATCTCAGCAGCGGCCTCTATCTTCGCGGTCACTCCTCCAACAGGGAGCACCTGGCCCCTGACGCTCAGGCTGCCAGTCATCGCAGTAGTCTGGTCGACTTCGATCTCCTCAAATGCGGATATGACGGCCGTCGCGACTGCGATGGATGCGCTGTCCCCTTCGATGCCATCGTAGGTGCCGATGAATTGGACGTGGATATCGTGGTTGCTGATGTCCTCGCCTGTGTACTTCTTTATGAGCGCGGAGACGTTCTGCACGGACTCCTTTGCGATCTCTCCGAGCTTGCCCGTCGCTATGATTTTCCCGCCCTCCCTGTTCTGAGCAGGGGTGACCTCTGCCACAATCGGGGTCACCAGACCCGAGTACTCCGCCATCGAGGACTCAGCGTTCAGCACAGCGAGACCATTCACTATTCCAACCACAGAGCCCTCGGTCAGGCAGGTCTTGTAGTCCTTTCTGCGCTCTACCGCGCGGTCCGTGACCTGTTGTTCCAAGGATCTCGCGATCTTCTTCGCGTCTAGCACGTGCTTCGCATCGACGATGTTCGCATTCCTCTCGGTGGCGATATCGCCTGCGACGCGGACCAGCCCCCCGAGCTCCCTCAGCCTGAGGGTGATCGTTCCGCGCCTGCCAGCCCTCCTCTGGGCCTCTCTTATGATCTCAGCAACAGCGCCCTTGTTGAAGTGAGGTATCTTCTTGTCCTTCGAGACTTCCTGCGCTACGAATCTGATCAGCTTCTGCCTGTTCGTCTCGTTGTCAGGCATCGTGGTGCGCATGTAGATCTCATATCCGTACCCTCTGATCCTCGACCTGAGGGCGGGGTGCATCCCCGAGACGGCATCGAGATTGCCTGCGGCCACCAGGATGAAATCGCACGGCACTGGTTCGCTCTTGACCATGGCTCCCGAGCTGCGCTCGCTCTGACCGAGTATGCTGAACTCGCCCTCCTGAAGCGCGGTCAAAAGACTCTGCTGGCTCTCGATCCTGAGCATGTTGATCTCATCGATGAAGAGCACGCCCTTGTTCGCCTTGTGAATCGCGCCAGGCTCCAGCCTCTCGTGGGCCGGCGTCTCTAGCCCGCCGCTCTGGAAGGGATCGTGCTTGACATCTCCCAGCAATGCGCCTGCGTGCGCGCCCGTAGCGTCTATGAAAGGAGGCATCTCATCTCCCCGGTGGGAGATGAGCAGTTTGGGAACGAGGATCGATTCCCTCCGCTGGCCAGTGTACCGGAAAACCATGAACAACAGGATGCCGCCTATTAGGCCCACGAGCATCAGGGTCGGGTCCTTGTAAGCGATAGACATGACAAAGGACAGCGTGATGAATATGAACAGCATCCCGAAGGTCCAGGAGTTCTTCTGGGCGCGCTTCTGGTCGGCTTCTATCTTTGCCGCCTGAGCGATCTCCTTTCCCTTGCCCGCGGGCACGATTCTGACCTTGGGCTCGTTCGAATCGTCTGGGTTGTGGTACGCGACGACGTCTTGGAGCTCGCCCTTGGGCAGGAAATCCACCATTGACCGAGCCAGCATAGACTTCCCAGTCCCTGGGTCGCCGATCAAGATGACATGCCTCTTCTGCTCGGCAGCCTTCCTGATCACCATCACAGCTTCGTCCTGTCCTATGACTTGATCCACAAGCTGAGGAGGTATCTTGAGGTCAGCAGTCGTCTCGAACTGCTGCGCTTTCATCCAATCTTCAATATCCGGGAGGCCTAGATCTCGACCGGAAGAAACACCATCTGCCATTGGCTGCACCAGTATCGTTCCAACCTATTGACCGTGGTGCTAAATAAGCATTGTGCCGTGAGCAACGGCCTAGTTGGAAGAGCCAGTATCACGAGATATGGGAGCGAAGCGCCATCCGAGAGTCCGTTCGGAGACCCTGGGACAAGTATTATCTGAGAACAGTATTAGACCTCTAGGTTGTGAACGAGGAGCACGATGAGGGTAGATGAGCTGGGAATCGACTCAAGGATAGTCTCGAAGCTCAGAGAGGAGGGGATTGAGGAGCTTTACCCTCCACAAGAGGATGCTATCGGCCCCGCGCTGTCCGGGAAGAACCTAGTGCTTGCGATCCCAACAGCTTCTGGGAAGAGCCTGGTTGCCTACCTCGCGATGTTGCAGGCGGTTCTGGGAGGAGGTAAGGCTCTGTACATAGTTCCACTAAAGGCCCTTGCCTCAGAGAAGTTCGAGGACCTCGTCAGGTTTGAAAACCTAGGGATTAAGGTCGGAGAGTCCACAGGGGACTTTGACGAGATTGATACCAAGCTCAATAAGTACGACATTGTGGTCGCCACCTCGGAGAAGGTGGACTCTCTGCTCCGGCATCGAACCAAATGGCTCGACGGGATCTCGGTGGTCGTTGCAGACGAGGTCCACTTGATCAATGACCCCGACAGGGGGCCGACTCTAGAGGTCATTCTCGTGAAGTTCAGGACATTCAACCCTCACGCTCAGATAATCGCTCTGTCCGCCACAATGCGCAACTCTGAGGAGATGGCCGAGTGGCTCGATGCAGAGATCATACAAAGCGACTGGCGTCCTGTCCCTCTTAAGGAGGGCGTTTACGCAGAGGGCAAGGTGTTCTTCACAGACAACACGACGTTGGAGTTCCCAGACGAAGATGACCCCGTGAGAAGCATCGTCAAGATGACCATCGAATCGGGCGGCCAAAACCTAGTCTTCGTTAATTCGAGGAGGTCAAGCGAGGCGCTTGCCGTTTCGCTCGGGCCGTTCGTCAAGACCCTAATGAGCGCTAAGCTGGATGAGCTTGCGAAAATCTCCAAGAGGCTAGTATCGGAACAGGACGAGCCCACGACGATGGGGAACAAACTCGGAAAGTGCCTCAGGACCGGCTGCGCGTTCCATCACGCCGGCATGACGAACGCTCAGCGGAAGATGGTCGAATCAGGATTCAAGAAGGGTCTCATCGGATGCATAGTAGCCACCCCGACTCTGGCCGCCGGCATAAACCTCCCGGCAAGGACCGTCATCGTGAAGGATGTCCGGAGGTACGATTCGAATGTAGGGTTCACTCACATCCCAATACTCGAAGTCAAGCAGATGTGCGGAAGAGCTGGGAGGCCCAAGTTCGATAAATACGGGCAGGCGATCCTGATCGCCCGAAACGACGAAGAGAAGGATATGTTGCTCGAGACATACCTTCTCGGCGAGAATGAGAGACTGATTTCCAAGCTCGGCACTGAGCCTGCTATCAGATCCCACATACTCGCGCTGATCGCAACAGGGGACGCTTCGAGCATTGACGACCTCAGGGATTTCTTCGGGAGGACATTCCTCGCACACCAGATGGACATAACCTACCTCGAGGAGGCTATCGATCGTGTCGTTGAGTTCCTCCAGACCGAGAAGATGGTGCAAGAGGGAGAGACGCTCGATGCGACAGCGTTTGGCAAGCGCGTCAGCGACCTCTACATTGACCCTCAGTCCGCAGTCTTGATGAGGGATGCGCTCCTGAAGTACAGATCTAGTGCGGCATTTGGTCTCCTGCACGCTATTTGCGCGGTCCCCAACATGCCGCTGCTCTACCTGAGGCAGTCAGACTACGAGTGGATTGAGGATTACCTTGGTGAGGTCCGTGAACAGCTCCTGATCGAACCGCCCTCGGACCTCGCGACGTACGAGATATTTCTCTCCGAGGTGAAAACTGCGAAGCTGTTGAACGACTGGATATCTGAGGTCAACGAGAACGACATCTCGGAGGCCTTCGGGATAGGCCCAGGGGACATCAGGAACAAGGTGGAGCTGGCAGAATGGCTGACGCACGCCCTCGCAAGGCTTGCGGGGCTGTTCAACCGGGACGCGGTCGGACCATCCAACGAGATGATGGTCAGAGTCAGGTACGGCATCAGGCCTGAGCTCTTGGAGCTGGTGAAGTTGAGAGGGATAGGAAGGGTTCGGGCGAGGGCTTTGTTCCAGAGAGGGATTCGGGGAATTGCGGACTTGCGGAACACGAGCTATGATAGGCTCAAGCAGATACCGACAATCGGCGAGGCTGTCGCGAAGTCTATCAAGGACCAACTAGGGCAGAGCGAACCCGGTATGCCGAAGAGGGCAGAGGAAAAGCAGAAGTCAATCCAGGACTATGACATGAGCCTTGGCAGAGGAGGGTGAGCAGGTGGCCGTATCGGGCTCGGAGTCTCCAGACTGGGCGACCCAGGATCTAAGAGCCTGGAAGGTAGCGGTCAAGCGAGGTGAGGCGAGGGCGTTTCAGGAGCGGGTCCTGTCAGCAGCGGATTCCGAGGCGGCCCAGGTCCTTGTTCTCAGGGCGGACTTGGTGTTTGGCCTAGCTCACATTCGAAGCGCTCTCTACCACGCTAGGAAAGCAATGTCTGAGGGCAGGAACTCCTCGGAGATGCTATCCATGGAAACCCTGCTCTACGCGTCCGGGGAGAGACAGCTGAGCTCGGCAATCAAAAAGATGTCGGCCGATGACAACGTCGAGGAGGTCGTGGTGGCTTGGCTGTCATCTGGTGGACCTCGCCAAGAGAAAGGCTGGAGGGATCTCGAGGAGAGATACTCTGGATCCGACTCTGTCTCGAGATTGCGAGCGTTCGGGATTTCGGGTTCCGAACTCTCGACCACCAGACAGGACAGGGTGTGCGAGCTAGTCTTGGAGAAGGTCGCAGCAGTAGACGTCATAAGGAAGTAGGCGTCCGATTAGCAGGCGGCGTCCTCTAGTAGACTATAATAAGCGCAATAGGCAATTACCCAAACCGGTTTCCGGACATGGCAGGGATTGTCGAGTGCGTGCCGAACTTCAGCGAGGGGCGGCGGAAGGATGTGATCGACAAGATCGTCCATTCGATCAGGTCCGTTCCTGGCATCAAAGTCTTGGACGTCGAGTCGGACCCTGATCACAATAGGTCCGTCGTCACATTCTCTGGGAGCAAGGAAGCCGTGGCTGAAAGTGCATTCAGAGGTGCGAGAGCCGCAGCCGAGTTGATAGATCTCAACAAACACAAGGGCGAGCACCCGCGGATGGGCGCTCTGGACGTCCTCCCATTCGTTCCGATCTCCGGAACGACTATGGAGGATTGCGTCGCAATCGCAAACAAGGTCGGAACAAGGATCGGGAAGGAGCTCAGGATACCCGTCTACCTCTACGAGGCGGCCGCGAGGAAGCCCGACAGAAAGAACCTGGAGAACGTCCGCCGGGGCCAGTTCGAGGGGCTGAGGCAGGCGATCCTGGCTGACGAGTCGAGGTACCCTGACTACGGCCCACGGATGATACACCCCACCGCCGGTGCGACCGCAGTTGGAGCGAGGATGCCTCTGATCGCCTTCAACGTGAACCTGAAGTCAGCTGACGTCGAAATTGCGAAGTCAATTGCCAAAAAGATCAGGGCCAGCAGCGGTGGCATGCCCGCGGTCAAGGCTTTGGGGTTCTCCCTCGAAGAGAGGAAAATGGTCCAGGTCTCAATGAACCTCACTGACTATACGGTCACGCCGATCTCCAAGGTGTTTGAGGCGATAAAGAAGGAGGCGGACGAGAGGGGCGTTGAGATTGCCGAGAGCGAGATTGTTGGCCTGATACCTCTTGATGCCGTCTGCGACCTTGCCGCGAAGTTCCTCATGCTGGGCAGATTCAATAGCAGTCAGGTGCTGGAGAGGAGAATCTGGGTCTGAAGGAAGCGGATGGCCTTAGGAAGTTCTGCATGGAATTATCGTCCAATCAACCCTCGCCGGGTGGCGGGACGGCTTCCGCCGCGGCCGGGGCTATGGCCTCCTCGCTGCTGATCATGGTTTGTGGGATTACCAGGAGAAGCAAGAAGCACGAGGCTCATTGGGCAGAGCTTGAAATCATCCAGACAGCTCTCGAGGGACTTAGGGACGGGCTTCTGAGGCTCGCATCGGACGACGCGAGGGCATATGACGATGTCGTCGAGGCCATGAGGCACCTGAAAGCAGACTCTGGCAGGCAGGCCTCTATGGCAGTGGAAAACGCACTCAAGAAGGCGACCGAGGTTCCAACGACGACCGCTGAGAGATGCCAAAGCGTCCTCGAGGAGGCTGCCAAGGTGGCAAGGCTGGGAACGAAAAGCGCGCGCTCGGATGTCGCATCTGCAATCTACCTGGCATTGGCTGGGGCAAAAGGCGCGATGTCAAACATGCGCATCAATCTCGAGGGACAGAGGGACATAGCGTTCGCGGAGGGTATAAAAGCAAAACTAGCTTCCTACGACACAAGATCGACGAGGCTAGCGGAGAATGCGCTGGCTGTTCTGAGAGGATAATCTCAGGCGGACCGTCTGGCATGCACCCTGGAACGCTTCTATCACTATTGATAGAGTAAACGATACCTTTAATAGAGCACACTAAAATGAGAACATCTGATGTCCTGCCAGTCGTGAGTGAACTTAAATACTCACGGGGCAGACGGCACGGTGCGAGATTTGGCTGGAAACTACCTCAAGAGTCTACAACTAGCCAAGCAACTGGAGGAGCGGGCAAAGGAGGCCACCAAGAATCGGGAGCTCGCTGAGAAAGAGCACGAATCCCTCCAACAGTTCTTGAAGCAGTGCAAGGAAAACGATGTCGAACTATCAGAAGTGCAGAAGTTCCTGGGAGATTTCAACGCGTCTATGGCCTCGAAGGACTACCAGACCGCATTCGCACACGTGAAGAAGGCTTCAGAAGCGGCAAAGAACGCGTACATACGAAGGATAGGAGATGTCGCGGACTCAGTGGATGCGCTTCTGAACATGGCCCAGGTTCCCCCCGCAGAGTCAAAGGGGGCCCTGGAGATGCTCGAGAAGAGCAAACAACTCGTTGTGAGAGACGACCTCGAAGGCGCGATGAAGCAGACCAAGAGCGCATACGACGCCGCCGAGAGGGCCGTGCACGAGCACTTCTCTGAGATGCTCTCCCAGGCCCAGGAGATAATAATCCAGGCCAAGGAAATGGGGGACGATGTCACGATCTATGAGGATCTGCTATCGAGGGCGAAGTCCGCATTGGACAACCAAGAGTACGAGGACAGCTTCTCACAGATCAAAGAGGCGCTCGATGGCGCCGGGGAAAATGTCAAGACTCAGATTAGCACCGCCATCTCGAGGGCTGAAGAGATCATGGTCGCAGGAGAGGAGTTGGGAGCTGACATCGGCAGGATCAAGTCCCACATCGAGAAGGCAAAGAATTCCATCAACTCGTTGAAGTTCAAAGAATCTCTCGCCTACGCGAAACGTGCGGAGAGCGAGGGCGAGAACATCATAGCCTCGAAGTTCCAGGATCTCACAAGGGACGCCAGAGAGGGCATAAAGAAAGTCAGGGCTGCAGGCCAAGACGCATCCGTCTCGCAGAATCTGCTCGACGACGCTCAGAACGCCCTGAAGGACAAGAGGTACATCGAGGCTCTGCGAGCCCTGACACTTGCGAAAGACAAGGTTCAGGAGACGGAGTTCCAGTCAGTACTGAATGTCATATCGAAAGCGAGGGACAGGTTTGTCCTGGCGAAGAAAGTGGACGTGGACATGACCAAGGCGATCCTGCTTCTCAACACATCCAGAGATAACCTGAAGCTTGGGAAGTTCGAGGACGCCCTGAGCTATGCGGAGCAGAGCCAAAAGGAGATCGACTCCGCGCTCGAAGTGTTCTACAAGGCCAGGGACCAGCTTGTCGAACTCGCCAAGGCAATCAAATTCGCCGGGAACCTCGGAGCTGATGTCTCAGCCACCAAGGTGACCCTCACGGAGGCTAAGAAGTCCTTCGAGAACAGAGAGTACGCGAAAACAGCCGAATTGGCAGGTGAAGGCCTGGGCTTGTCGAAGAAGGTCGCGTACGACAAGACGACGGAGAGACTGGACCGCGCCGCCAAAGCCGTCAAACTGGGAAAGAAGATGGCCGCAGACATTACTGAGGCCGACGGGGTGCTCCAGAGGGCGCTTGCCTCGATGGCAAAAGAAGACCTGCTAGGGACGGCCGAACTCGCCAAGTCGAGCTTGGATGCTGCGAACGCTGCGATGTCGCGAATTATGAGCGACAGGCTCCAGAATATGGATCAATTCGTCAAGGGCTACTCCGGAGAGGTGGATCTTGCCGAGGTTAGGCAGCTCCTGGAAAGAGCGAGGGTTCAAGTCGCCGCAATGGAGCTGGAAGACGCGCACAACATAATCACAGAGGTCACGCAGAGGATCGAGCAGAGCGGACAAGAGGAGTGCGACAGGCTCCTGGCTATCGCTGACGAGAGAATCGACGCCTTGAAAGCAATGGGTGGGGACGTCTCGGACCTCGAGATCCTCATTGGCAGATCTAGGGAGGCACTTTCGCAGAAGGTCTTCGACGCCGCGAGCGCGCGCGCTCGAGAGGTAATCCAGAATGCCGAAGAGCTGATGGCTTCCCTCGTGCAGGCCGAGTTCTCAGCAGTCAAGGATACAATAGAGGAAGCAAAGGCAATCGGGCTCGACATCGAGGAGGCAAAGACGAGGCTCATGGAAGCGAGGGCGAAGGCCGATTCGAAGGAGATGCCCGAGGCGCACAGGATGATACTGGAGACGAAAATCTCCCTGCAGGAGAAGATCTCCAGGCACGACGGCATAAAAGAGAAGATTCGCAAGGCCGAGGAGCTGCTGGCGGAGGCGGGGAAAACCAAGGCTGATGTGGGCTCCATGACGCAGAAGCTCGATGGAGCGAAGAATGCATTTTCCAGCGGCGATTTCGTCGATTCTGAGCGGATGATAGACAACCTCTTGGTCGAGACTGAGAAGAACCTAGCTATGTACCTGTCCGCAAAGTTCATCCTGGCTGTCAAAGAAAGCGTCGATCTTGCCCAGATCTACGGCATCGGAACCGATTCCTCACAGGAATTGCTGGCGCGGGCGAAGGATCTCATGAAGAAGAAGAAGTACGACGAGGCGCTCGCTTTGGCGAAGCAAAGCGATGCGGAGATCCGCAGGACCTTGATGAGCTCTGTGTCCGACATGATTAAAGAGCTGCAGAGGTTGCTCACGGACGCGAAGAACGTCGGAGTCGACACGCTGGGTCCGGAGAAGCTCACTGAGAAGGCGCTCGACCTATCCAAGAATGGGGATTACGCAGAGGCGCTGAAGTGCATCTCTGCAGCGAGGGATGATATTGACCATGTCAAGAGCCTCAGCTCGCAGGCTGCGATTGAGATCAGGGTCGCAAGGAACAACCTGAAAGACGCTGAGACATTGGATATGGACGTGGGCAGGGGCAGGGAGTTCCTGGAACAAGCGGTCGAGGCTCTTACGAGGCATCAATATGCGATAGCACTGGAACTCGCCAGGAAGTCCTCAGAGGCATCATCCGAAGTGACGAAGTCCAGAATATGGGATACTCTCAACAAGTTCAAGGACCGCATCGAGAAGGCCTCCTCCGAAGGGGCTCCGATCGGTATGGCTGAGAGGTGCGTGGGGGAGGGCGTCCAAGCGTTCAAGGACGGAAAATACCAGGACGCGCTCAAGCTGGCCATGAAATGCGAGGCTGAGATGGAACGCGCTGAGCTTCAACGCGACATCAGCATGCGTGCGGTTGAAATGGCCAGAAGGAAGCTCGAAGAGGCCACTGCCGAGGGCATGAAGAACCCCATGCTGACTTCGCTGGTGAACAAAGCGTCGAGACTGTTGGAGGAGGGCAAGTACGTCGATGCGATGACTGCTGCGATCGAGAGCGGAGACGAACTCCATCTCATGAGAGAGAACGTAGACAGCGCCAGAATCGAGCTCAGCTCCGTCCGGGAACAAGTCGAGAGGCTCAAGAAGGTCAAGATCGAGACGTCAGAGTGTGACGAGATTCTCGACATGGCACAGGACTACCTAGCGAGCCACGATTTCGACAAGTGTAGAGATGCCCTGAGACGGTGCTCCGCGAAGGCGGCAACTCTATTTGAATCCTCGATCCGCGAGACCATGGATAGAAACCAGCAGCTGATTGCCAAGGCGAGGTCCATAGGCGTGAACACCAAAGCGTGCGAGGATCTACTCGAGGTCGCGAAGACTTCTTTCTCCGAGAAGCTCTGGGACTTCGCATTCCAACAGGCCCAGGCATGTACCCAGACATGCATGGAACTCATAGGCAAGAAGATGTCGAACCTAATAGGCGAGGTGCGTGAGCGGGCCCAGGTGATGTCGCGCCTGGGCGCCTCAGTGAAGCCAGTTGAGGACATGCTCGAGGAGGCCACACAGACGAATGAGTCGGGCAACTCCAATGCCGCGTTCCAGATCGTGATGAACGCAGAGCAGAAGCTCATGGCAATCGAAAACACCCACAAGAAGTATGTGGACATATCGATCGCGGCAGAAAGCGCGATTGAGAGCCTCAAGAGGTTCGGGATATCCACAAAAGAGAGCGAGAGGCTACTCGCCCTCGCTGACATCGAGAAGGAACATGACTACGATTCTGCGATTGAGTTTGTTGCTGAGGCGCTCGACACAGCCAAGTCATTGATGGAATCCTACTCACCGGACATTTCTGGTTCTGTCTCCACCGTCGGTCTGCAGGATTCGGTTGAGGGCATCGTGACGATCGACCTCAAGAACAGAGGCCGCGCGCTGGCGAAGGAGGTCTCTCTAGAACTCAAGGGGGATTTCGAGGCTGACAAGGTGCCAGAGATAGCAGAACTCAGGGCAGGTTCCGAGGAATCGATCAAGGTCAAGATCACTCCCAAGAGACCTGGTAGCCTGCCCGTCAGAGTGAAGGTCCGAAGCAAACGGCACTTCGATGGCAGGCCTCAGACGTTCGACTTCGAGGATGCAGTCACGGTCTACCCAGCAGGTCCTCCTTTCACTCAAGGACGAGCCTCGGACATGACCAAGTGCGTCTCTTGCCAAGGGAGAATCAAACCTGGGTTTGACATCGTGATCTGTAGATGCGGGAACGAGCTGCATCTCACCTGCGCTAAGCGCGTGACAGCATGCCCTGTATGCGGGCAGAGGTACAGCTTCTAGCCAGAGCCTGCTATCCTGGCTTTCGATACTCTGAGATGTGGGGTTCTGACTCCGAAGGCGTCTCTTGACCTGTCACCGATCATGTCTATCGATGCGAACAGCTCTGGCAGACTAATGCCCATAGTCGCCTGACGAACGGCTGGTCCGAGTTCTCCTTTCTTGACTCTGTAGCTCTCCATCATCAGCCCGGAGAACTCTCCTGTAGCCAAGTTGGGATAGTCGAACGTGACCCGAAGATACACTCCGTCCTTCGTCTCTTTGAGCATCTCATCGAACGAGGAGTCGCCTTTTCCAACGACAAGGTTCGATATCGATATCACAGGAGGATGTCTGTAGCTCCAAATCGACCCTCCGCGCGAGGAGTTGCCCGTGCTCTTGATAGACTCCTTGCCCGCGGTATAGCTGTCATGCAGATAGGATCTCAGAATGCCGTTCTCGATCAATATCCTCTTGCGGGCAGGCGTGCCCTCTCCATCGAAGGCGGTGCTTCCATTTCCCCAGGCCAGTGTTGGGTCATCATGGACGTTGAACCCCTCCACGCCCAATCTCGTTTCCAGCTTGCCGGCAAGGTAGCTTCGGCCCCGCTGAACGCTGTCGGCATTGGCGCCTCCCCCTATCGCCATGGCAAAGAGGAATCCAGCCCCGAGCGGATCGAGGATGACCGGGTAGTCTCCTGTCTCTATCTTGGTCTGGTCCAGGCCCATGATGGCATGTTCTTTTGCGCTGAGTCCTACCGTCTGCACGGATTTGTGATCCAGCTTCCTGCTTGAGAACGCGTCATAGCCCGAGAACATCCTTGTCCCAGACCTTGCCACTGCCTCTGCGAAGATGTCGAACGAGGTCATCCTCTGTGTCCCCCTGAAACCGTTGCTGTTCACGAGAGCGACCTCGCCAACGGATGCGTTGACTGCGGCGTTCACGGACGCTATCCTCTTGTCATCACCCGCGACCTCCGCCAGTTCCATTACGAGAGCGACGACCTCATCCGGGCCGAGCTCGTGCAATCTTGCTTCGAAAAGCCCGTTCAACCTTCTGGGTGCCGACTTGTCAGGGAGGCTCTTGAAGTCTGGGTCTGGCGTGCCCGCCTTTGCGAAGGCTGTCGCCAGCTCGACTGCTCTCAGGACGGCCCGCCTGTCATGTCCTGTGCAGTAAGCGAACCCTGAGGACCCGTTCTTGAAGACTCTGATGCCAACACCAGGGTCACTAGACAGACTCGCCTGCTTGACGGACCCTTTCTCGATCTCGACGGTCGTGTATTTTGACTGCGACACGAGCACATCGCAATCCGTAACTCCGAATGCCATCGCGTGAAGAACAGCCTTGTCAGCAAGACCTAGCATGTCAGTCGTCATGATCACCCCTAAGCAAGGCCTCCCACAACCACATGGTCAACGCAGATGTGCGGGCCGCCATCAGTCGTTCTCGCGCTCTGGCCACCTTTCCCACAATAACCCGGATCGCCCAGCTTGAAATCGTTCCCGACCGACCTTACGTTCTTGAGGACCTCCAAGATCACGCCTGACAGAGATGCATCACGGTATCTCTGTCCGACAATCCCGTCCTTTATCTCGTAGGCCTCATCACATTTGAACATGAACTGACCCTTGGCTGGCTCGACATATCCATACTGGTTCCCCTGGATGAGCATCCCTCTCCTGACCTCTTCGATTACCTCGTCCTTCTTCCAGTCTCCAGGTCCAATGTAGGTGTTGCTCATTCTGATTATGGGCGTGTTCTGGTAGGTCTGCGCCCTTGAGGAGCCGTTGGGCTTGATGCGCATCCTGCTGCTAGACTCGAGGTTGTGCAAGAACCCTTTCAATGTCCCATTTTCGATCAGAACATGCCTCTTCGCCCTGATCCCCTCCCAATCGTACCCGAAGTACCCGAATGTCCGCTCAAGGGTCGGGTCGTCGACAAGACTGAGGCCCTCCGCGGCGACTGACTGGCCGATCCTTCCCTCGAGTACGGAGGCGCCCGCAAGTATCGCGTCAGCCTCACATGCGTGTCCGAATGCCTCGTGGGCCAGCATTCCCGTCATCTTGTTGTCAAGAACGCACGTGAACTTCCCAGCCGGAACTGGCTTCGACTCAAGGAGCCTCAGCGCCTGATCAGCGGCACTCTGGCCCAACCTCTGTGATTCCTCCTCTTTCATCAGCTCGCATCCGCCGACGTTGCCGACCGATGCATGGCCACGCTGCATGATCCCTTCTGACCTTGCCCATGCAGAGCAGGCCGCCAGCGTCCACGTCTCGTAAGTCGTGATGATGGTCCCGAACGAGTTGGCAACTACCCGCTTCACTTCGAAGTCATCGTACCGCGAGTTCGTACTCGACACCCTCGAATCCCTGTCTTTCATTGCCCTGTCCTGGGAGAGGGCATAAGACAATTTGTCCTCTACAGGAATCTCCGAAGGGGGTTCTTTGCATGCGTACTTCTCGAACTTCACTTCTGCCCTCTGCTGCTCGATTGCGAATTTGATCTTCGCTTTCTTCTGGGCGACTTTCGCCATCTTCGCAGCGGACTGCGCCGCGGCAACAACGGACGATTGTGTCGGCGTGTTGGTTGCGGCAAAGCCCCAGGCCCCTCCTATGAACGCCCGGATACCGCAGCCTGACTCGATCTGAGATGTCACTGTTTTTGTCTTTCCATCCATGACCACGATGTTCGTCCCGGAGGCGCTCTCGATCCTCAGGTCCGCGAACTCCGCCCCGGATTTGAGCGCGCGGTCGATGGCCTTCTGCGCAATGTCCTGCAATCAATCAACTCCTATGAACCGTACTCACTGGCAGCATAGTATCATGAGTTCAAGCTATCGACGTGCTCACGCGCCACGGAAGGTGCACTCCCTCTGCGCTGCCTCCACGAACACACCATCAAAAACCATCGTGGATACAGCCTCGATATCTCTGGAGAGCGACCTATCGTGCTCGAGCGGAGGCACCTTTGACCGCAAGACTGACCTGACCCTTTCGATGGGCTTGCTGGACGACGTCGAGATGAAGTCCAACCCCTGAGTGGCCGCTAGGAACTCTATTGCGATGACCTTCGTCACATTCTCGAGTATCTGCCTCGATTTCCACGCGGCAATCGTGCCCATGCTGTTATGGTCCTCCTGGTTCGCACTAGTCGGTATCGAGTCCGCTGATGCCGGGTGAACGAGGACCTTGTTCTCGGAGACAATCGAAGCTGCGACATATTGCGGGACCATCATCCCAGAGTTGAGCCCTCCATGGGCCGTGAGGAAGGATGGCAGACCGCTGAGCTTGTGGTCGACAAGCCTGGCAATCCTCCTCTCAGAGAAGCTGCCGAGCTCATGGACCGCGAGCCCTAGGAAGTCCATGGCCAGCGCGACCGGCTGTCCGTGGAAGTTTCCACCGGAGATCACTGACCCGTCATCTGGGAAGAAGAGCGGGTTGTCAGTTGCGGAATTAAGCTCAACGCCCACGACATCGCCCGCATACCAGACGGCCTCCATACTCGCTCCTATGACCTGTGGGATACAGCGAAGAGTGTACGCATCCTGGACCTTCGAACAGTGCTTGTGCGATTGCATGATGTCACTGCCGTGCAGGAGCGCGAGCATGTTCTTCGAGACCTTCAGCTGTCCTGCATGCGGCCTGACCTGGGATATCCGGAGATCGAACGCGCTGGAGGTCCCTTTGAGGGCTTCGAGAGACATCGCGGCTGCGATCTGCGCGTTGTCGACCAGGTTCCCAGCATCTCTGACCGCAAGGGCGCCTAGAGCGGTCATCGCTTGTGTGCCATTGATGATCGATATTGCCTCTTTGGGCTCCAGAGCGATTGCCTTGAGCTTCTTTCGCTCCAATGCCTTGGCCGAGGGCTCGAAACCCTTGCCGGCATCGGCCTCGCCCTCTCCGATCATTGCGAGACCCAGGTGCGCGAGCATCGTCAGGTCGCCGCTCGCGCCGACTGACCCCTGCCTTGGTATCTTGGGGGAAACGCCAGAGTTGACCATGTCCAGAAGGAGTTCGATGACCTGTGGTCTTACCCCCGAGTATCCCTTAGCCAAAGCGTTCGCCCGAAGCAGCATGATTGCCCTTACGACCTCAGGAGGATAGGGCTCGCCAACACCGCATGCATGGCTTCTGAGGAGGTTGACCTGAAGCGCTCTCAGGTCTTCCTGAGGTATCTTAACGTCAACTAGGTCGCCAACACCCGTATTGACCGCGTAGATCGTCGCTCCGGACTCGACCAGCTCTTCAAGACTCCTTCGGGAACTGGCAATTCGTGCCCTCGCCTCACGATCCAGGGAGACATGAACGCCCTCTCTTGCAACTCGCACGACCTTCTCGATCGTGAGTGTGTTGCCGTTGACCGCCACTTTTCCGCCGCTCGAATCATCAAGTCTGCTCATGGGAAGACCGCCGAGTGAAGTGTGCCTCGAATCCTCCTAGCCGTACCTGAAGTTAGCGGTCGGATGCCATCGGTTTGTCCTCAGGGATCGGGACGAACTTGTAGCCGTAGTGTATCACGCCTGAGGGACCCTCCTCGCTGAGCTTCCTTAGTGCCATCCTCACCCGGGTCCCTATCTTGAGGTCGCATGCCTCGCAGTCTATGATCTGGCACGTGACCCTGGCACCCTCATCCAGCTCAACGATGGCCATGATATAGGGCCGCTGCAGGGACAGCTCTTCGAGGCCCTCATAGACCTCGCTGAAGGAGAATATCTTGCCCGTGCCCTTCATCTTGACGACCTCGATCTTCCCGACGCTCTTGCGGTGGCACAACGGACAGATGGGCCTAGGGGGGAAGTACGTCTTCCCGCAGCTGTGGCACTTGAATCCCACCATGTTGTACCTGCTTGGATTCTCTCTCCAGTACCTCGGAGCGGTCGCCATATCAAACCCTCCTGAACAGGTGTACGACCACGGTCGCGCCAGTTCCGCCAACATTGTGCGTGAGGCCAACTGAGGCGTCCTTGACCTGTCTCTTGTCTGCCTTGCCCCTGAGCTGTGTGACAATCTCGACCGCCTGGGCCAAGCCAGTGGCGCCTATCGGATCGCCTCGGGCCTTCAGCCCGCCCGATGTGTTCACGGCGACCTCGCCCCCAAGACTGGTCCTGCCATCTTCAGTGGCCTTTCCGCCCTCTCCCTTCTTGAAGAACCCAAGGTCCTCAATGGCAAGAATCTCGCTTATCGTGAAGTTGTCGTGGACCTCAGCAACGTTGACATCCTTCTGGGCAAGCCCTGCCATCTTGAATGCCCTAGCGGCCGCAAGCCTTGTTGCCTCCATCGTGCAGATGTCCCTTCTATGATGCAGTGCCAGCGTGTCGCTCGCCTGGCCAGACCCGACGATCTCGACAGGGGTGCTTGTATAGTTGCGAGCTGACTCTAAAGGACACAGAACGACCGCCGCTGCTCCGTCCGAGCTCGGGGCGCAGTCGAAGACCCTCAACGGAGACGACACCATCGGAGAACCGATGACTGTCTCCCTCGTAATCGGCCTCTGGAACTGCGCTTTGGGATTGAGCGAACCGTGCTTGTGATTCTTGACTGCCACATCAGCCAGCTGCTCCCTTGTGGTGCCGTACTCGTGCATGTGCCTCTGGGCAATCAGGGCGTGGAGGCTCGGGAACGTTGCTCCGAGCACAGTCTCCCATTCCTGATCTGCAGCGGAGGACTGGATTGCCGCTGACTCGACATCGCTGACGTCGGTCATCTTCTCGGCACCCCCTACGACCACTATATCGTGGAGACCAGATGCGACTGCCATGAACCCCTGCCTTAGTGCAAGGCCCCCCGAGGCACCCGCAGCCTCGACCCTCGTCGCGGGGACGTGATCTCTCGCGAGGCCCGCATAGTCCGCGATCAGGGCGCCTATGTGCTCCTGCTCGATAAACCGACCAGCGGACATGTTCCCGACGTATAGCGCGTCAATCTTGTCTGCAGATATGTTCGCGTCGGCCACGGCCGAGAGCCCCGCCTCGATGCCTAGGTCCCGGAAAGACGAATCCCAGAGCTCGCCGAACTCCGTTGCTCCAACTCCGATCACTGCAACTCTCCTCATTTCATTCACTCCCCAGGAGGATTTTGCCCCTGAATTTCGCGTATGTGGCATAATCCAGGAACTTCGGGTTTGAGATAATATTCTTGACCGTCGGAGCCTTGTCCCTTTCGAACTTAGAGATCCCATCTGTTACAGTGATGTCGAACGCGTCTGAGCCGGCCCCGGATCCGTAGGCGACCGCGAAGATCCTGTCTCCGGCCTTCGCCTCGTCCAGAATGGCGGCAAGCCCCAGAGGGACCGCCCCGGAGTAGGTGTTGCCTATCTGAGGGACAATCAGACCTGTCTTGACCTGATCCTCGCTGAAGCCCAACTGCTTCGCGACCCTCGTGGGGAATTTGCCGTTCGGCTGATGGAAAACTGCGTGTGTGTAGTCTTTTGGCGAGCTTCCGTTCTTGTTCATCAGCCCCTTCGCCCCGCTGATTATGTGCTTGAAGTAGGCCGGTTCCCCGGTGAACCTCCCACCGTGTCTGGGATACATCTGACCATCCCTTCTCCAGAAGTCCGGCGTGTCTGTTGTGTATGAGTATGTATGGTCAATCCTCGCGATGACATTCTCGGAGCCTATGAGGAAGGCGGCACCTCCAGCAGAGGCGGAGTACTCAAGGGCATCTCCCGGGGCGCCCTGAGAGGTGTCGGCGCCGATTGCAACGCCGTACTTCACCATGCCCGCGCCAACTAGTCCCATGCAGGCCTGGATGCCCGCAGTGCCTGCCTTGCACGCGAACTCTAAATCCGCCACTGTCAGTTCGGGAGCGGCCTCGATGGCCTCTGCGACTATCGTTCCCGTCGGCTTGACCGCGTACGGATGTGACTCGGATCCAACATAGATCGCGCCTATGTCCTTCGGGTTCACATTGGTCCTCTTCATCATATTCCTGGCAGCCTCGACGGAGATTGTGATCGTGTCCTCGTCCGGAGACGGAACCGACTTGCTAAATATCATCAGACCCTTGCCCATCGCCTTGCCATCCACACCCCAGACCTTGCCTATCTCCTCAGGCGTGATCCTGTAGCGTGGCACATACGCTCCGTAGCTTACGATTCCGACTTCCATGTTGCGTTCCCCTCCGGTTCAACCCAGGGCTTGAAGCCTCTCGACGAGCTCGCTGGTTCCCAGCTCGGTCCTGATGAGAGGTATGCCCTCAAGCTCAGCCAGTCTTATCGCCAGCTCGTCAACCTGCTCGGGCTTCTGGTACACCACGATAGCCGGTTTCAACGGATGAGCTCGTATCGCTATCATCGGCGATCTTCCGAACCTGACTCCAGTGAAGACCAGAGCCCTTTGGCTGCTCCAGCCGTAGATCTTGAGGTAGTCGAAGGAACTCAGGGATGTGATCGCCCTGACGCTGTCGATAACAGTGTATCCGTGAATATGCATGTCCAGGGATATCGCGGGCGTCAGATTGTCCCCTTGGATCGATTTGACGAGGTCGCCTGCGAGCACCTCGACCGCGAACTCCTTGATTGAGATTATCGAATCCGTCTTGGCCGCAAGAGAATACTGCTTCAGGATAGAGCCTCCCGTCTTCTCGTCTATCTCCAAGAAGGCGTCGACGATCTTCCTGACGGTCACGATGCCCGGGGACTTCCTTCGCCCCGCCTCGTAGTCGCTGATGACTGAGGGAGACACACCGAGATGCTTCGAGAGCTCCTGTTGAGAGATCCTGAACTGCTCTCTCCATTTCCTGATGGTCTTTCCGGGCTCTTCAGAGAGACATATTTCCCCCGCGATCTTCTCTCTAACCTGATCCCGCATATTTGTAGGACCAACTGGACGATATATATAGTTTGCCGTAGAGAGTAAACGGCAAAAGACGATTACATCTGGCTCCTCGAAATTCGATCGGACAAGGTGAGAGGAGGGGCGGTTCCAGAAGGGGGAGATATTGAATGTTCCGGCGCGTTCCTTTCGTGACTACAGCAGACCGATTTCAAGTCGCATTCGCGTAGAACTGAGCAGCTATGCCTGCAGTACGAATAAATAAGCCTCTTCTCTATCCCCAACCGTCCGAACAAAGGGGTAGTGGTCTAGCTTGGTATGATCCGTGGTTCGGGACCACGTGACCGTCGGTTCAAATCCGACCTACCCCACTT